>Ga0182024_10008281_pt1 | contig 22015 bp, 25 predicted proteins | sample P32metaG_FD_120480 | JGI IMG/M metagenome (GOLD analysis project Ga0182024, IMG submission 120480) | Permafrost microbial communities from Stordalen Mire, Sweden - P3-2 metaG (Illumina Assembly) | ecosystem: Environmental > Terrestrial > Soil > Wetlands > Permafrost | place: Sweden: Stordalen...
AATGGACCCGACCAAGCGCCGCCTGCTCAAAGTCGACGTCGCCGATGCCGTCGAAGCCGAGGAAATGTTCTCACGCCTCATGGGCGACGAAGTCGAACCGCGGCGGCAATATATTGAGGATAACGCCCTCAACGTCCGCAACCTCGACATCTAAACTGGAGGGTCGACGCCAGACGAGTCTGCCTGTCCTGACCCTCGCGTCTGCGCCTAGTGTTCGCTCGGACTGGGCGAAACGGGCGCGGCCGAGTTTGTCGCCATCTGAGCTGCCATCTGCCTCTCCATGTACTCTTTTTCTACCTCCGGCGAGAGATGAGGTCGATTCAGGTACATAACTATCGGCAACCAAATTGGCATACCCACGATCATAATTAGCGCCCCGACAACCCTGATAGACCAACGAAACTTGCGGAATTCGGAGTAGGAAAATCTCATAATTTATCCCTTAAGCTCCATCTCATAGATCATTTCACATGATGCGCGTCTAACCTAGCACTGCTCTGCAAATCATCACCGCCGCGATCGGCCCGATGATATCCGCCACCAGCCCCGCCGGAATCGCGTGCCGCGTCTTCCGAATCCCCACCGAACCGAAGTAAACCGCGATCACGTAAAACGTCGTCTCCGAGCAACCGTAAAACGTCGCCGCCATCAGCGTAATGATATTGTCTGGGCCGTAATGGGGATTCGCGACTAATTGCGTCAGCAAAGCGAGCGCGGCGCCGCTGCTAAAAGGCCGGATCAACGCGATCGGCACCAATTCCGACGGGAAATGGAGCAGGTTCGTCACCGGGCTAAAAAACGAAGTGATCGCGTCCATGCCGCCCGCGGCCTTGAACATTCCCACCGCCACGAACATCGCCACGATGTAGGGCAGAATGCGCAGGATCACCTGAAAACCTTGCTTCCCGCCCTCGACAAATTCGTCGTAAACCGAAATCCGGCGCAGCGCGGCGTAAAGCGGAAAGAAAAGAATCAGCCACGGCAGCACCAGCATGGAGAGCGCGTCGACGAGCCGCACCGGCCAGCCATGCACGGCTTCCTCCGGCGTCGGGCTGCGACCAATCACGTCGGGAAACGCAAACGCGATCACCAGCGCGACGAAAATGCCGGCCAACGCCGCCAGGATCCATTTCGAACCCGGCACCCACGGCAATGACGCATCGGTCCGCTCACTTTTTTCCTCGATCTCCCCGCCTTCCACCGCCGCTTCGTGCGCCTCCCGTGTTTGCGGCGATACGACCGTCGCCTCAAGCTGCCTGCGAGACCACCGCGTTCTCTCCAGCAGCTTGCAGGTCCCGATGGCAAAAGCATGCGCCACCGCCGTCGCGGCCAGCGATGTGCCGATGATCACGCTCGGATTCTTGCCGTGATAAAACGCCAGCAGGCCGAGCACGGTCACCGGAATCAGCGTGATCGAACTCGTATTGATCGCCAGCAGCATGCACATCGCATTCGTGGCAATGCCCGGATGTTTGTTCAGTTGCTCGAGCTCATTCATCGCACGCAGACCAAGCGGTGTCGCGGCGTTATTCAGACCCAGGATATTTGCCGCCACGTTCAGCACAATCGCCCCCATCGCCGGATGATTCGCCGGCACATCGGGAAAGAGCCAGATCAGGATCGGCTTCAGCACCAACCCCAGCCGCTTGACCAATCCCGCCTTGTCCGCCAGACGCATCAAACCGAGCCACATCGTCATCACGCCAATCAGGCCGCCGGCGAACATGACCGCGTCCTTCGCGCTCGTCACCGACGCGTCGCCGACATCGCCAAGGTTGCCCGGTTCGCCGAGGCTGCCGTGGTAACCGCCCATCAGCACCGCCAGGCCGATCAGTCCGAGCCAGATATAATTCAACATGCGGCTCCAACCTTGCGTGACTCGCCGCGATTATTGAATAAAAAAAGAAACAGAATCGCGCCCAACGTAAAGAAAGCCGACGGCAGATTGATCAGCCACGCCTGCTCCGGCTCGAACGCATAGACCGCCCAGCCCACCGGCAGCGCGACCACGCACGGCCACGCCGCCCACGGGAATTTTCCCGATGGAAATTTCTGCGCCGTGATCAATCCCAAAAGCACCACGTCGAGAATAAACACATCGTTGTAACTGTTGCGATAGGCCGGCAGAAAAAGATCGATCAGAAAAAACCATGCCGCCAGCCCCGGCAACAACCGCTCCGCCAGCAGCCCCCGCGAGAACCAGAGCCAAACTGCGAAAGGCGCGACCGCGGCGAGGAGAAGGAGAGCATCGGGCAACGGCGCGAAACCCAGCCAGTTCCACAACGCCGGGAGCGAAAATTCCGCAAACGGAATCGACACGTAATGCCCAAGAATATCGGTGGGCACTCCCTCAATTCGAGGAGGGTAAGCCTGGGTATAGTGGGGATAAAAATGAGTCCAGTTGAGTTCCGAATTAGTCCGCATCGCGGAGAAATAGTCGGGCCAGCAACCGGCTTCCCAAACCATCGGCAGTCCCAGCCCCAGTAGCAGTCCGGTCGCGGCTCCGGCCAATTGACCCCGTCGATGCAGCGCCAGAAAAGGAACCAGCAGCACGAAAGGCGGACGCAACGTGGCGAGAAAGCCGGCGAGGAATCCCGCGGTGAAACCGTTGCCGCGCTTTGGGTCGAGCGTCACCGTCAGCCACCATGCGAAAAAAAATGTCAGCAGCACATAAACCTGCCCGCGCTCCGCGTGCAATCGCCACACCGCCGTGTAGGTAAATCCCACGACGAATAGCGCCACCAGCCAGCGCGCACGGGACGTCGTGCACGCGTGCAGCCACAGCCAGCCCGTCCCCAGCAACAGCAACCATTGCAAAAAAAGCCAGAGCACTTGCGCCAGCCGGTACGGCAACGCCGCCAGCGGCAGATGCAACATCAAGAGCGCGGGCGTCGATGTGGTCCGGCTGACGGTAAGATTGGGATTATTGAAAGGATCGCAATACTCCGCCGGTTCGCCCTCATGCCACTTGTAATGATAGGCATCGATCCCGTGCTCCATCAGCCGAACACCCGTAATCCGATTGCGCAAATCAATCGCCCCGCCCTGCGCCGTATTGGCGAAATCGACGCCAAAACTCACCAGCAGCGCCAGCGCCACCAGCACCCAGCCTATCGTCGGCATCATCCCTTTCATCGAGCTGTAAGATAAGCTGGTTCAGCCGCGAAAGAACACAAAGAACCCTTCCAAAAAAAATTCCCCTGCCTTCCCTGAGAGTTCCGTTATTGTCTTCTTAACTACTTTCCCGCCGATGATCACCTCCACTCCCGCGCTCTTCAACGCCCTCGCGTCCATTCCCGTCCTGGCGGCAACCAATCTCGCCGCGCAGACCCTCCTCGCCCGCGAAGGCCTCGTGCATGACTTCGCCCCCGGCGCGTGGATCGTCCGCGAAGGCGACGAGGGCCATTCCCTCTTCATCCTCGTCGAAGGCAACGTCGCCGTCGTCAAACACGCCGACACCCCGCACGCCGTCGCGCTCGCCACGCTCCATCAAGGCGACATTTTCGGAGAAATGTGCGTCGTCGATCCCGTCCCGCGCGCTGCCTCGGTCCATGCACTCACCCCGGTCCGGGCCATCGAAATCAAAGCCGCCACGCTCCACCATCTCTACCAAAAACTACCCGACCAATACGCCGTCGTCCTCCTCAACCTCGCGCGCGACCTCGCCCGCCGCCTCCGCACCCTCGACGAAACCTACGCCGCCCGCGCCTCGTAAAGCCGATGAATCCGTTCGACCTCGCTCAACACGCCGGCTCCAATCCCTGGCTCTTCATGATCGCAGCGCTCCTTTTGGGAGCCTTCCACGGCCTTGAACCGGGCCATTCCAAAGGAATGATGGCGGCATTCATCATCGGAACCCGCGGCACCTACCATCAGGCCATCCTACTCGCACTATGCGCCACTCTTTCCCATACCGCCGTTGTCTGGATACTCGCCTGGCCTGCTTCTTATGGTGGCGCGATTTGGTCAGGCGATGAAATCATGCCCTACCTCAATCTGATTTCCGGCATCGTTATCGTGGCCCTCGCCTATTGGATGTTGAGAAGGCTCAATCGAACACATGAACATCACCACCACCATCATCATCACGAACACTCGCACGATGAACATCATCATCATGAGCACCATCATCCCCATACTCATGAGCATGATCATTCCCACCCTCACAGCCACGAACACCCCCACGTTCATGAGCATCCGGTTTCGGAGCAGTCTTTATCCTCGGCTTTGGAGTTGGAAGGCGATGAGCATGCGCGCGCTCATCTTCGCGAAATAGCTGAGAACTTCGCGGACCGCCAGGTTTCGACCGCGCAAGTCGCCCTCTTTGGCTTGAGCAGTGGACTGACCCCATGCACCGCCGCCATCGTTATTTTGATCGCCTGCTTTCAACTGCACCAACCCTGGCTTGGACTCGCGTTGGTCGCCATGTTCAGCCTCGGCCTTGGACTCACCCTAACCTCCGTGGCCCTTCTCGCCTCCTGGGGAGTACGCTCCGCAGGCGCTCGTTCCAAGGCTTTCCAGGAGATCATCCAGAAAGCGCCCTTTCTCTCGGCTCTCGTCACCGGAACCGTCGGCATCTATCTCATCATCCAGTTTTTCCGCGCCAATTATTGATAGCTATCCGAAAAGCCATTTTTGAATCGGCAGAAAAACCGCGACACCCGCAACGGCCCAGGCAATCTTTGGCGCCCAGCTTTCCTGGAATCCCGGATATTTTCTGCACTCCCACCACAACGGCACCACCACCAGTAAAACCAGCGCCATTCCGCCGACAAATCCCATGGAAAGACCGATCAGCGCGTTAACGGTTTGCGCAGGCTCCGACAACGGAATTTGCTGAATATCGTAACAGGCATTCAACAGACCGGCCGCGCCCGTCACCAGCGTGAGCAAGACAAAACGACTCCGATCTTTGCCACAGAGGATGCATAGCAGGACCGTCGGAACGCAAAGAACCATCTCCGGAATTCTATATGGAACCTTGAAATCAAACAGGACTGCGGCCATGGACAAAAAAATCCACCAAACCACGATGCCTCCAATGAGCACGGCCATCTGTTTCGGCTGTCGCATCAGCAGAAGGACAACGCAAGTCAGTATCCAGTTATAATTAACCCAGGCCGTCCCCCATTCGGCGATGAAGTCCCTCGAGAAAAAGGGCTTTGCCGGTGCACGAAGAATATCACCCTGCACAAAATGAACCACTGGAGGAAAATTTCTTCCAAAGAATGCGCCCTTCTTTCCCGTTGAATTCGTGACGCTGACGATCAGCACAAAACCTGGCGGAAAGTAGTGAAGCACCGGCGCCCGCAGTTCCACGTTACTGTGAACGTGCCCCGGATAGCTCAAAAGCACGAGGCAGCTTTTGTTCGCATAGCGTGTCAATTTGAGTAGCGTCGGCCGGACCGTCTGCCCATCGATTTTAACCTCAAAAGCGACCTGGACGATATCCGATAAATCCTGTTCCAGAAGATGATCATCGGCGACCTGCAAAGCAATCGGCTCATCCTGCTTTTCATGCAAAACAAACTGCTTAGGCAGTAGAAAGTAAAAAAAGTGCCAACTCATGATCAGTTGGCTCCCCTGATCCTGAATTTGTAAATTCGCCATGCTCCGTTCCGGCACATCGGCATCGAGATGCCGAAATGAAAAAAGGACCATCGCAACCGTGACCCAAAAGCCCATTTTGAAAAGCCTGCGCCAGGAATCGCGCCTGCCGTTGGAACTCATTTTAAAAGTAGACATGGGTCGTTCCGGGATCCCACAAAGACTAACTTGATTGGGACGATGAATGGAAGTCCCGGAGGAGACCTCTGCGAAAGTCTCTCTTTCCTCAATCCGTCATCCTGAGCGGAGCGAGGCGAAAGGTTTTGCTTTCCTCAACGGGTGAATCCGAGCGCAGTCGAAGGACCTCGTCGCTCTTACCGGAGATGACCGAAACGGATTCGAGTCGCTCCAGGCAAAGCCGGTCCGCCGCTCTGTCGCGGCAACATCCTTCGGCCAAACACATCTCCCACTCGCCTTCGCTCAGGATGACGGAGCTTTTTTTGCGCGACGGGACTTTCGCAGAGATCTCCGGAGGGACGGTTGAGAGCAGCCCTGTCCTACTTGGCAAACACCCTAGGCACGGGATAAGCTGCATCGTACCGGGTCTATGCGCACCCTTCAAAATAAAATCGAGCTTGCCCGGAAAAGGACGCTGGCGGGAACCAGTTCCCCTGCGGTCTCCATCCGCCTACACCAGGTCCTCAAACACGAGATTCAGAAACGCCAGCAGGCCGACCAAGCCTTGCGACTCGCCGAGCACAAATACGAAAGCATCTTTGAGCACGCCCTGGAAGGCATCTTCCAGACCTCGACGGAAGGCGAATACATCTCGGCCAATCCGGCGCTGATAAAAATGTACGGCTATGGCTCCTTCGACGAACTGGCCAACAACATCAACAACATCGCCACCCAGCTTTACGTCGATCCCCTCCGCCGCCCCGAATTCATCCGGCTCATGCAACAGCACGGACAAGTCCTCCATTTCGAGTCCGAGATACGCCGCCGCGATGGGAAAACCCTCTGGATCTCGGAAAATGTCCGCTCCATCCACGACGACGCCGGCAACTTCCTCTACTACGAAGGCACCGTCGATGACATCACCGAACTCAGGCTCGCCCGCGAAAAGCTCCAGCACATGCTCGAAACCCTCGAACAAACCCAGCTTCGCCTCGGAAACGAACTCGCCGAGGCCGCCAGCTACGTCCGCAGCCTCCTGCCCGGCCCGCTCATCGGCTCCATCGAAACCAACTGGTGCTACCTTCCCTCCTCGCACCTCGGCGGCGACGGCTTCGGTTATCATTGGCTCGATCCCGAAACCCTCGCCGTCTACCTCCTCGACGTCTCCGGCCACGGCGTCGGCGCCGCCCTCCTCTCCATCTCCGTCCTCAACGTCCTCCGCACCCAATTACTCGCCGGCACCGATTTTCACGACCCCAGTGCCGTCCTCGAAGGCCTCAACCGCGCCTTCCCCATGGCCCGCAACAACGAAAAATACTTCACCATCTGGTACGGCGTCTACCATCAGCCCTCGCGCACCCTCACCTACGCCAGCGGAGGCCATCACGCCGCTGTCCTCATCTCCGGCCCCGGCGACGGACACCACCTTCAAACCGGCGGACCCGTCATCGGCGTCATGCCCGACCTCAAATATCCCTCCGCCCGCATCCAAGTCCCCTCATCGACCGAAATCTACCTCTTCAGCGACGGCGTCTACGAAATCGCCCGGCCCGACGGCACTTGGCTCTCCTGGCAGGAATTCACCCAATTCCTCCACGAACAACACCCCCCCATCGACACCATCGTCAAACGCATGCGCGACCTCCACGGCCTCGACGAATTCGAAGACGACTTCTCCCTCCTCAAAATGAAACTCGCCTGAGGTAGCCGTCGCAGGCCCTTGCGACGGTGCCTCCCTCCCATTCCCCTCGTTCCCAAGTTGCACTTGGGAACGCCTCCTGCCCTTCGCGAAACTCCATTTCGCGCTAAATCTGGTAGCCATCGACCTCCGTGCGACGGTGCCTTCCTTCCTCTCGGGTGGCCCGGACTACTTCGTTGTCCGGGTCGTCCCGCAGTAGCGGGGCGACAGGAAGCTGCCTCAATAGCCTCAACGTGGCGACCTCAAGTGAATTCGCAAATCGCTAATCATGCCTGTCCCCTTTTTCTTTCCCAGGAAGCTGCTTCCTCCGTCATCCTGAGCTTGTCGAAGGATCAGTTCAGCGCTTTCATCTAACCAATGGGCCAGCTCTACTACGGCGACAACCTCGACATCCTGCGCCCGCTATGAGCCGCCGCCCCGTCATGACCTACCAGCTCGCCATGGCCATCTCCTTCGATGCCGCCGAACGCCGCCGCCGCAAAGCCGCCCGCGAATCCTGGAACACCACCGACCACGCCTGCGCCGTAAAAGCCTTTCAGAAATGCATCCCCCTGATGGAACCCCACGAACGCGCCCGTTACGATGAGTCTTGTCCCTCTTTATGATGGATCCGCTTTCTATTTCTGCGTAGATCCCTTCATGGCTTTGTCGGACATTCCAAAGGCGCTGCACAAAAAATTTGAAATTCACGAATGGCGTCACGCCTCCGCGATTCTCATCAACGACTATGCCAGCGAGTGGGCCGACGTGCAGGATGTCCTTTCCCGCTTCCGGTTAAAGAAAACCGACGTTATTGCACCCGGCGGCCGCAAGTCAGCGATTTCGGAATGGATGGATAAGGAGCTGACGGCAAAGGGTTGGGTCGAAAAGAAATTCGATCCAGCTTGACCCCCTAATTTTAACAGAAATTACATTATGAAACGATTGTCTATCATCCTCGAAGACTACGATGACTCAAAAAAGGTTTGCGCCTCTCTCCTCGCGCACGAGAAAGAACCTGTTACTTCTACCGTGTTGAAGCAATCGGGCGTGATGTTTACCGTTGAAGAGGTGCGAGGACCTCTTTTTCATTACCGCCTTGACGATAACAAGAGCTATGTCGATCTACAGCTTCGCACAAAGGCGGAAATCTCAGAGTGGGTTGACAACAAACCTTTCGCGGAGACTGTCCGTAACTTCCTCGAATCAGGCGGTGATGCCCTTCGACTTTCTCTTGATCGACAACACGCGTTTCTGGCAATCAGCAGACAAGAGCAATAGCTTATGCCTCAACGGCTGAACTAAGTTCATAGCGTCCTTCTCCTAGAAATTTGAGATAGCCTTTATCGCGTAGGACTTGCAGTTGTTGACGCAATTTTTCCCTGATGTGTTGGTTGCCGGGAAACGTCTTGCGAAGGTCGGATTCAAATCCGTAAACATCCTTTAATTCAAATCGCCTCTTACCGAGTTGATCAATGCAAGACATTGTCTTGAGTAGCCAGCTTTTGGATTTGTCGTTTGGAATTTCTTTCAAAAACTTCGTCTTATTCCACGCAGCCAGGACGCCTTTCCGAGGCAATGCGATCCGATCAACAACAAGCGGGATTCTTCCAGCCTGAGGAATATCGCCTACGAGAATATTACATCCCGTCCATCCGGCTCGCCGAGCCGTCAACGAGAGAGGGCTCCTCTTTTGGATGATATTCGGAGAAAAGTAGTATTTGGGTATCACTAACAGGTTGCTAACAAACCAATCCTTAGAATCATACTGGAGAAGAAATAAGTTCGGATTATCATTGGAGGAAAGTCGCTTCATCATCGTGGCGTAAGCACCATCAGGAATGCTTTTCCCGATCCGGGCGGAGGTGGCCTTAAGTTCAAAATCCTCCAAACAAGCCAGACATTGAAAGTCCGCAACAGGCCTATTGTTGGGATATTGCTCTAAGAGGCCGCCACAACCCGGGCAAGACACGTTAACGTGGGTCCATTTTTCAGTAAGCAAGCGCGCCCTCTGAGAAAAGCTTTTATACCTTTCGTCAATATCGACATCGATTTCCAGATTCATAGGGCGAGATTGGCAAAGGGGCCAGCCAGTTTACGAGGGAGTATGCCTGTCCTCTTTTTCTTGGGCCTACTTTTTCCGCATATACCAAAGTGCGAGTGGTATTGCGATTCCCGAAAATATCGCCAAGACGCCAATCACGTTCGCGGGTACAGAGGCCGATTGAAGGAATGTCAGCAAACCATACAAAACGGTGATAGCCCCAACAATCATCGCAACCGCCGTAGTAATCTTTTTCTCAAAAACTGAATCTACTTTTTCAAGCAAGCTGGTTTTAGTGTCATCCATTTTTTCCGTTAAGGTTTTTACATCGCGGGATACGATTTCCCATTTACCATGTAGCTCGACTAATTCGTTTCCAATGTAGGAGAAGGGAACCCCCGCTTCGCGCAATTGTGTTTTCGGATCAAGCTTTGCAAAGGATGAGGAGATTATGTCATCTTTTGAAATGTCTGATGGAATTTTACGCTGAGATGCCATGATTCCAGAGGTATTTTGGTATTTATGTTCATCCTTTTCACCATAGCTGATATCGGGCACTTCATTACCTTGGAGTAATTCCAGCGTCAAATTAAAGAGCGGCTCTCCGTACTGAATCAAAAAATCCTTCGGCGAGCTATTGCGAAAACTCCAATTTAGTTCACCCACATAGCCAGCATGAACTTTTGTCGATGATTGCAGCATTCCTTCCCGCATCATCGTGGTTGTTGGCGTTATCCAGGCCATCAATGCGCACTTTGGAAAATATTTATGTACCACCTCCTTGCTGAAATTGAGCGACTCAAGACTGACGATCATTACGGATTCTCCCGGGTGAACATTGATAAATTTGCCGGGCAATATGGTCTTTATCTCGCCAGTGGACATGAACTTGACCTTTGTTCCCAAACGAACTTCGATTCCATTAGGGCTGATAAGACGTGGATCGGCCCCCACCAACGCCTCTCCGATAAGACGCTTAATATCTCGGTCAGAAAGAATCATCCGTTTTGATTCTGACGCAACTAAGGCCATAAAGTCACTATTAAAGCCGGGCGTGCCCTACATTTGCGAAGCGCGCAGTTCCGAAATCCCCTCTATCGACTAAATCGCTTAAAAATGGAGGCTCCCGAGGCTATTTAAGCCAACCGCCCGCGCTTCCGTCGCGAGGGCCCGCGACGGCTACCTTGCTGCACCGCCGCCCAGCGTGCGGCGGCTACCGCTTGCGGAGAGGAACCGTTTCGGGCTAGGGTACGCCCTTCATGCGACACGACCTGACTTCTCTCCGCGCGCTCTACGAGCTGCCGTTCTTCGACCTGATTTCGCGAGCCCGCGAGAGCTACCGCCAGCACTGGCCCGAGCACGAGGTCCAGCTCTGCACGCTGATGAGCATCAAGACCGGCGGCTGCAGCGAGGACTGCGCCTACTGTTCCCAAAGCTCCCACTACGACACCGGCCTGGAGCGCGAGTCGCTTGCGCCGCTGGCCCGCGTCCTCGAGACGGCCGAGCGCGCCCGCGCCAACGGCAGCACCCGCTTCTGCATGGGCGCGGCGTGGAAGGGCGTCACCGAGCACGACGCCAAGTTTGCGTCGGTGCTGGAGACCGTCCGCGAGGTGGCCAAGCTCGGCATGGAGGTCTGTGTCACGCTGGGCCAGCTCACGCCCGAAGCCGCGCGCCAGCTCCGCGCCGCCGGGGTCACCGCCTACAACCACAATCTCGACACCAGCCCCGAGTTCTACCCGAACATCGTCACCACCCACACCTTCGAGGACCGGCTCGCCACCATCCGCTCCGTGCAGGCGGCGGGGATGTCGGTCTGCTGCGGCGGCATCATCGGCATGGGCGAGACGGAGACCGACCGGCTCAAGATGCTGGAAGTGCTTTGCGGGTTCGATCCCGCGCCGGAGAGTGTGCCGATCAACTGCCTCATGCCGATGGCCGGCACGCCGCTCGACGGCCAGCCGCCCGTGGACATCTTCCAGCTCGTGCGGCTCATCGCCACGACCCGCCTCGCGCTGCCAAAGGCGCGCGTGCGTCTCTCTGCCGGGCGCACGCGGCTCACTCGCGAGGGCCAGGCGCTCTGCTTCTTCGCCGGAGCCAACTCGATCTTCTATGGCGACAAGCTGCTGACCGCGGCTAACCCCGGCGTCGATGCCGACCGGAGCCTGCTCGAAGAACTCGGGCTGGGGATCACCGCTCCGCAACCGTTCCTTTCCCAAGTGTAGCGGCGAACCATCGCTGAATTAGACAGGAGGGACATGAAGAACATGAGGAGCGAAAAGAAAGACCGCTTCGATCAAATCCTTTTTCAGAAATCATGTGAACCTGGTTAATCCTGTCCAAAATTCTCCTGTTCTTCCCTCAAGTCCCTCATGTTTCTCATGTCTAAAATCCGCCAGTGAAAATCCTCATCATCAAACCGAGTGCCTTGGGCGACATCGTCCAGGCGTTGCCCGTCCTCACCGGCCTGAAACGCCGCTGGCCCGCCGCGCAGATCGATTGGATCGTGAACGATAACCTGCGCGAAATCCTCGAGGGCCATCCGTGCCTCCGCCAGACCGTCATCTACCCGCGCAAACGCTGGGCCTCACCCGCCCGCCTGCCGGAAATCTGGCGCTGGGGCAAAAAGCTGCGCGCCGAGAAGTACGACATGACGATCGACCTGCAGGGACTCCTGCGTAGCGCGTTGATGACCTGGGCCGCGAACAGCCCGCGCCGGCTCGGCCTGCTCTCCGCCCGCGAAGGCTCGCGCGCCATTTATAACGAGATCATCGCCGACACGGCCCTTTCCGCCGCCGAGCGTTACCTCACCTGCCTTGAGCACCTCGACATCCCGGTGGACCGGCTCGACTTCCAGCTCGTCGCCCGCGCGCCGCTGCCCGATGCGCTCCACGATTTCGGCCCCTATATCGCGCTGCATCCCTATTCCCGTTGGCGAACGAAGCTCTGGCCCTGGCGCTACTACCAGGAACTGATCGATTCCATGCCGGAACACAAGTTCGTCGTCGTGGGGGAAGGCCCGTGGTTTCCGTTGGAAGCGCCGGGGCGGCTCGTCGATCTTCGGGGCAAACTTGCCATCGGCGCCTTGGTCACGGTTCTGGGCCGCGCCCAAGCCGTTCTCAGCACCGATTCGGGTCCTGCGCACATCGCCGGAGCCCTGGGCCGTCCCACGCTGGTGCTTTTCGGCGCGACCGACTGGCGCAAGACCAAACCCTCCGGATCGCACGTGCTTATCCGCACCCATGCGCTGTTTTGCTCCCCCTGTCTAAAACGAACCTGCTGGCGCGATACGCCCGTCGAATGCATGAGTCTGCTTACACCGCAAAAAATTCGAACGGCACTACTATCCATTGCGTCATAAAGGCTAATAATAGCAACCTTCTACGCAAGAAATGCCGCAACTTTATGATTAGAAAAATTAATCCTTACACGAGTGTAACGGCCCAATAATATGATAAATTCTTGCGTTTGGCATGAAAATCGCCTACATAGTAAGAAAACTAATAATACTATGAACGAACAACGCAACAAAAACTGGAACGAACAACTCGTGACCGAGGAGATCCGCGCCTGGCAGGAAGTCGGAAAACCGCTCTATTCCCATTTCATGCGCCAGAACTACCAGGAACTCCTGGCTGCTGGCATCCGCTACTTTGGAACGTGGCGTGCCGCTATCGAAGCCGCCGGAATTCCCTATGATTCCGTCCGGAAATATCGGGATTGGTCCAAGGAACGGATCATCGAGACGATCCAACGCCTGGAAAAAGACGGCGTCGATCTCTCCTTCCGCTCCATGATGCTCAGCAAATACGCCCCCATGGTCTACGCCTCGATCCGGCCCAACCATTTCGGCTCGTGGAAGGACGCCCTGACTGCTGCAGGGCTGGCTCCGGAAGAGATCTACCGTTACCGCTCCTGGGACGACAATTCGATCATTTCTGAAATCCGCCGCCTCAAGGATGAAGGCGCCGATCTCAGTTCCAAGAGGATGGACGAAACCGCCAATCCGCTCATCGCCACCGCCCGCCGCCGTTTCGGCAATTGGGGCGCGGCCGTCGAACGCGCCGGGATCGATTACAGCGCGATCCGCCGCCGCCGCCGTTGGACGCGCGAGCTGGTGCTCTCGGAAATCCGTGAGCTTCGCAAAGCCGGAGCCGACCTGCGCAGCGGAGAAATCCGTCATCAGCACCCGGCTCTCTTCGCCGCGGCCTGCAAAGCCCGCTTCTTCGGAAGCTGGACCAAGGCCCTGCAAGCGGCCGAGGAGCCTGTTGCGACGCTGGCCTAAGCCTGGCTAAGCCTTAAAAGAAGGGCATGACTCGTTCGCGCGGGTCATGCCCTTTTTGTTGCTGGTTTTGACGGACCGAAGAGCCACACTATTTCATGAGCGAACCTCGAACCGTTCGGGGCTTTATCGTCGGGCGAATGCCCTTCGGCAACACGAGCCTCATTGTGCGCTGCCTCAGCCAGCAGGCGGGACGGCTGACCTTCATGGCCAAGGGAGCGACGCGGCCCAAGGGCCCCTTCGCCGGGACGCTCGACCTCTTTTATCTCGCCGATTTCCTCTACCAGCCGGCCCGCACCGGCGAGATGCACACCCTGCGCGAAGTCAAACTCATCGAGGCCCATCTCGGTTTGCGCCGCTCGTACGCCAATCTCATGGCAGCGCAATATTTCGCCGCGCTCATCGAAACGGTCACCGAATCGGCCACGCCCGTGAAGGAAGAGTTCGACCTCTTCGCCAAGGCGCTCACCTATCTCTGCGAAACGGACATCTCCTGGCGTGCCGTCGAACGCTTCGAACAGCGCATCCTCACCCTCGCCGGCATCGCCCACGCCGACCGCGATTTGCCCAGCGCTTTCCACGCCTTACACCACAAAGTGCCAAGCCTCCGGGATGATTTGCTAAAACAGATTATCCGGTTGACTGCTTAGACGTGCATCGACTCGCTTTGAACTTGATTACCAGAACAAAAACCGTAAGGTGCTCACCCTTGCGTAGCCGCAAATCGGCAGGGTTGTCCTGCTTCTTAAAATGCCGCGTGGTGCAATTGGTAGCACACCAGATTCTGGATCTGGGTGTTCTAGGTTCGAGTCCTAGCGCGGCAGCTTTCTTCGTTTTCCGGACAGGTCGTGACTAGCTCGGAATTTTCGAGACTATCCCCCTCAATACTAGGTAGTTCCAAGTAGTGCTCTTTGGTCGAATCAGTGACCTTGCTGGACAGGTCAGCACCAGCCCGGAACAATCTTTGTGAGTCTATTTGTGAGTCTGGCTCGCTAGGTTTCGTGAAGCTCGGCAGGTTGATCACGTTATCGGCCACCGGCAAAAGACCCGCATCGGTATAGGTCTTGGTGGTGAGTTTGATGTCGCTGTGGCGCATGATTTCCATCGCGATGCGTGGCGATGTTCCGGCCAGCATGAGATTCGTTGCCAGCGTGTGGCGCAGAGCGTGGAAGTCAGCGCGGCGGTTCTGCGCATCGACAAACTCAATGCCTGCCGCTTTCAGGTCCGCACGAAAGGTATCCATCGTGGGAAGCAAATCGGCAAACACACGAGATTCGCGGGCGGGAAGTTTAGCCAGCAACTCCCGCAGCTCCGGCAAGAGATCGGGATGAACGGCGATGGTGGCCTGTTTGTGGTTCTTAGTGGTCGAAGCACGCACGTTCATAAAGGGCTGCTTAGCGTCCAAGTGCAAATCGGTTTTAAGCAATTTGGAAAGCTCGCCACGGCGAAGACCCGTGTAAACGGCGGCAAGATAAACGACTTTGCGAGTACCAGCAATGGCCAGCAACCGTTGCATTTCCTCGTGGGTGAAGGCGCGGCGGTGGCGTACTTGGCGTCCGTTAGTTTGAACCTTCTGGATAAGCCTGAGCGGATTTTTCTCCAGCCGTTCGTTCCGTTCCATCCAGCGCAGAAGACCGGACAAGGAGGCCAGATAGTCGTTAAGCGTCTTGGGTGCCTTGCCTCGTTGGCGACTGCGCCACTTAAGGAACGAATCGGAATTCACACTCGGCAATCCGGTCCAGCGGCATTCCAGGAGAAGTTTCCGAATCTGTTTATCGACGATATAAATGTACTCAGGATCGCGACCCATGGCGGTCAGATCGGCGAGGTAGTCTTTCAGATGATCGAGCAACGGCGTCTGCTGGGCAATGCGCTGCGCTTCTGGCGGCAACAGGCCAGCGGACTCCAGCTGCCTGTTCTTAACAATTTCGTCCAGTTTTTGTTGGGCAACGCGCTTGTCGGTCGTGTGCAGAGGAACGTCAGTAATCTTCGTGTCGCCTTCGAGCCGATAGCGGCCACGGTAAAGACGGGCGATTTCGGCGTGACCGTTCTTGGTTCTCTTGGGACGGAATACAGTGCAGATCATAAGTTCTTTCGGTTAACGGTTGCTCTGGACAGCACGCTTGGCTTTCAGCCGCTCGAAGTATGCCAGAATGTCGGAATGATAGAGGCGCGGGGAACTTAGGACTTTCACCGGCTCGGGAAGATCGCCTCTGGCAATCAAGCGGCGCACGGAGCGGGTAGAAATGTTGCCAAGCATCTCCGCGACTTGTTCCAAGTCCATCAGCCTGTCCTGCTCTTCTGTTTTTGGTGGGGTAAATGTTGCTGTCATCGTGGGTTACTTTCCGCCGCCTTTGCTTTTCTTGAGTTTGGCGACTTCCTTTTCGTTTTCGATGCGCTGCCGATTCAATTCAGCGGCTTGTTTCCAGTAGAGCTCAACGAATTCCCTGGTCAGCTTTCCCTCGTGCTTGTTGGCCAGCCGAGCGAAGAAGCGACGATGCCAGGTCGTAATCTCCTCGTGGTTGGGAGCAAACAAAGAAACGAGGTCATTGACGATTCGGGAATCGATCATGGTCTTGTCTTTCATGAGTCGATTGAGCCGGAGGATGGGAATGTCATGGCTGACATCCTCTGCATCCATGGCGTCAAGGACGCCTTCGATAATCTGATTCACGAAAAAATTGGGGTTTTGCTCGAGTTCCTGAGCTTTCTTGAAAACTCGTTCGTTCAAATCGTTACGCAGGGCCATTGAGACCCGCTTGGGTTTGGGTTCTTTTTCCATGGTAAAAGCCTAGCCGTCGCAAATGCGTAAAGCAAGTAAAATCATCTTTACATAACATTTCCATGTCCAGACAGAGCTTGCCTTGTCGAGCCGGGAATCTCGTCCCGGATGCGATTTTTACCCTGAAATTGAGGGCGATCACCATGTCCTCATACAGCCCGAAGCCAATGCTCCAATCCCGTGATTTTAGAGCTAGCGAGCCCACACGGCACCCACGCAATCCAAGACCAGACACCGCCCAATGCAGCCGGCGACCAACGGAAGCCCTCATCCCCCGCGTTTTGAATCCCGCCCCCCTCTTCCTTCTGGGGGCGGGATCAAGACGCGGCACACGAACCTCTGAAAAAAGCAGGCGCCGTGACGCAAGCACGCGGCGCGACGGCTGCTCAGCTCGCGTTGTTAGAAACCGCTAAATGGTGCGCCTTCCTTTTTGGCGCCTTACTTTTGCCGAATAATTTTCGACATTTATCACGCACAGGCTTTGGAACTGGAGAGCAGAAAAAAGAATTTCCCATGCCCACTTCGCGAACGGCCTCGGCCAGCATATGGGTGGAGCTTTGCTTGATCAGATAACCTGACGCTCCACACATCATGGCTTGCTCAATGTATTCCGCCTCGGAGTGTGCGGAAAGAATTAGCACCCTGCTCTTCGGGAGGTTTTCAATGATTTGCCGGGTTGCCTCGATGCCATTCAACAGCGGCATGCTGATGTCCATGACAACAACCTCGGGAAGGAGGCTCTTTGTCAGCCTTACCGCTTCTCGTCCGTCTTTTGCCTCCCCAATGACCTTGATGTCTTCACTCGACTCAAGCAAATGTTTCAGCGCCTCTCGACAATGTAGGTGATCCTCTACCAGTAGAACCGTAATTTTTTTCGAAGGCGATGAATCAATACGCTCTTGGTTTTTCATGGGATTGATCTGGGACCGTTCCAAATGTCCCCTTCGTGGTAAAATACACAAACAAGCCCGGGATAAAATAGGGTATTTACCCCATTGCCGTCCTCTTCGCGTTTCAAATTCTAGGTGAACAACATCGAGTGATATGCGACGGTGGCGGGCGTTGCGCGGGGGGACGGGGGCGCGACGGCCCGCCACGGTCGCACCATGAACAGGATGGCGCAGAGCGGGTCCGGGATTGGGCCGCCAATCCCGGACCGGCGGGAGCGCGAATGACCGGGAACGATCAAGCGATATTGAGATTCCAATCGTTATCAGGAAAACCATGAGATCGCATCCATTCTCGCAACTCTGATTCCATGCCCTCAAAACCGTAGGCGGATACGCCATCATCGTGCATCACGGCTATCCGCTTAATGCCGGAGGTTTCGCGTGGCTCAGTATTGTACGGTTTGATGCCGTAGTCTTCCCAAAGCTCATCGAGAATTTCCTCCAGACGGTTTTTGTTTCCGGCTGCTTCACAGAGGAGGAATTCGTTCCTTAAGTCCTCGGGAGCCGCGTCCAGGGATATATCCTCGTCGATAATAACGCAGGCGACATCGTCCATCAGCGCCCGTTCAAAATGTTGGGCCGTCTCTTCATCGTCAAATTCAATCAAAAGACGCTCGACGTCTACGTAATCTGACTCGCACAACAGGATATTGCCTTTGCGGACGTACGAACCAATGCTGATCCCGCTGCACGCCATGGCCGGGGTAATGAATTCTTTGATAAACATAGGTTCTCCTTAGTGATGGATAAGTTTCTTGTTCTCTTCGATTTCCTGCTCAATCAATCGACTCAAATCCGGCCCCTGAAAATAGATGACGCCTGTTCCATCGGGCAAAACCTTGGCGTCGTAAGCATTGGTGATGCTGAACGCATAGTGGTCTGTACCGTCCGAAAGAGGCTTCACCTCTGTCGTTACCTGCAAATGGGAGAGTCTCTCCCCGACATTTCGATTATCCTTGCCGGTGCCGATCGTCTTGCCGACCCAGACGGATAAATCGTCGAGTTTTTGATTTTGTTCCGCGCGCACGCTCTGCAATGAGGAATCAAAGGATTGTTGCATCCCATTGTAAGCGAAAAAGAAAATGACCGCCCAAATGAAGAACGATATTCCCAGACTGCTCAGAAACATTTTCTTCCAGGTGATTGCGAGCAAGATTTCGAGCACCTGCTTGGCCTTCTCGATCAAGTCATTCAGATGGCCGGCCAGCTTGAGCAATTCCTGGTTCGTCCTTCTTACCGGCTCTACGGTCGATTCCAATAGAGTCGCCGAGATTTGCTGAGTCAGCGCCTTGGTATCGACTTTGTCGACGGACCGTTGGACCACATTTTCGACTTGGGGGACGATGCTTTCCATCCGATCCATGACTCCGACAGACCGTGTCGTCGTGCGCTCATTTTGGATCGCGATTTGCTTTTGTGCGTCGATCTGGACAGATGAGCTTTTCTCCATGCGCAGCGCATGATCTCGAATCGGTTGAACCAACTCGCGATTGAACTGCCCTGGCAACTTTTCCAGATAGCAGCGATTGGCTTTCAGGAGAAGGAAGATCCCCCGCAAAATGCCCGCGCCCGTGCCACGCTTGAGATGCTCCTCGATAAACAGGGTGAATTCATCCCGCTCCTGCTGCGTGGGCAGCGCGGCAATCACCTCCTCCATGTTCGAGCCGAGAGGATCAAAGGTAAGGGCCGTGCTCATAGGATATTTTCGAGGTTGATGCCAGCACCGGCCCGGCGGGTCTTGCCCGCCTTCGCATCAGGCTGAGCTTGAATCGTCTCGGCATATTCATCCGGCACGAGATACGACTTGATCGCGTCGAAGCGCCGGAACACGTCCGCCACCCATTTTTGGAAAAGAATGCGGTGTACCGCATCAATCTCCAGCGTCGGGTTGCTGATCGCCTCCGCGGGCGACAGGGTGCGGCCCAGCTTCAACTGGCTACCCCGGAGATGATTCCGGGTATCTGTCAGCAGGGGCGGCAGCTCGAGGTAAGCGGCCTTGTAACCTTGAAGCTGTTTTTCGAGGTCGCTTCCATCGAAAAACCTGGTCGTGGGAATGCGCTCCTTGTTTTTGACAATGACCCAATCGACGGTATCGCCAAGAGTATCGACCGTCTCGCTGATGTCTTCCATGTCGGAAACCTCATCAATTGGAAAGATAAGGACTGTGGCGCGGGCCTGTGCCTGTGCCGCGAACTTGGGAAAATCGACCTGGGCGATGGCTGAAAGAATGATCTTGTTCATGTGGGCTTGCGGGTCGATCACGGTCACGGCGACTTGGTTGACCTTCCGCATGATTTTGATGATGTCAGCAACGGGCTCCCGACTGGGTTGTACGAGGGTCACTTCCTCGGGGTAAGTGTCGCTGAGGGTATGGTTATAAACATCAAGGTCGTAACCTTTCCAGGGGATGCCGTACTGCCGCATCCATTCGCCCCGTAGGATCGCCTCAAGCGATTTGCCGAGGCTCCCGCGTGTCTGGATGGGAAGGACCAGGCGGTGTTTAATCTGACGGACTGATGTTCCATTTTGGCTTTCTGATTTCATTGGTTTTCTGCGTTGGCGCGGGTTCAAAGAACCCACTGGTTGATTGTTTGCTTTCGATTGGCTGCATTGGCGTGCAGGGCAACTCGTACATCCGAAGAGGTTTCGAGCGGACCTTCACAAAGGAAAAAACGGCGTTCGCGGATACCTTCATGCCGAAATGCTCGTGGATGGCTCGGGCGATCCGGCTATAGCTCCACCGCTTGCGCCGGCATTCGCGGATGAAGTCGAGATGCGGCTCCAGCTTCGATTGAAAGGGGCGTCCGGGCATTAACTCCTCCCTCCCAAGAGATGCGAGGTCATCCCAAGTCGCTTTCCAACTGATCCCAAGACATCCCAAGTTTTTCGGGGCGAATGCGCGCCACTCTTGGGATGGTTTGGGATGAAGTTGGGACGCCATCCCAAGCTTGTCCCAACGGCCTGAAATTGTAAGCGGGGCTTAGACCTATTGCGTCTGTCTTCCTCACTCATTGATCTTCGTTCTGTCGTGATGTAATGGGTCATGGCTCTGGTCTCAGGTTTTAATGCTGGATTTCTCGTGAATCAGTTTTAGCATCTTTACATACTATACATCTTCTCGTATCCTGTCAAAAGAATCCATGTTCACGAGAGCCAAGATTTATAACGGGGGCACTTACCTGAAGAATCATCTCCGGGCTAATGACTACTATTCCAAGGGCGAGCGAGTCTCTGGTGAATGGGTCGGGATTGGCGCGGAGAAACTTGGCTTGAGGGGTGAAGTGACTCCTGAGCAATTTGAATCCCTTCGTTCCAACCATCATCCCTTAAGCGGGAAACAGTTGACTCCTCGGACCAAGGAGACTCGGGTGGCTTCCACTCGTGAGGCCAGGGATGATTTTCGCAAAAAGCATCATCGGTCAGGGAGTGAGACGGAAATTGAGACTCACCGGCTGAAGATGGGGCCTCAACTGAATCGTGTAGCGTTCTACGACTTCCAGTGCTCGGCTCAAAAATCGGTTTCAATCATGGGAGTGCTGGCTGGGGATGATCGGTTGCGGGATGCCCATGAAAGGGCTTCTCGAATCGGCCTAAAGGAACTGGAAAAGTTTGCCGCTCGTCAGACTAATACCGCCACAACTCGCGGGAGTGAATTGACCGGGAACCTTTGCGGAGCGGCTTTTACCCATGACGCCAGCCGTGCCCTTGATCCCCAGCTTCACACCCATTTCGTCCTGGCCAATGCCACGCAGACCGATTCGGGGAAATGGTTTGCTCTCCATGAAAACGGGATGCTGGAGGCGGTGCGGTACGCAGGGAAGGTCTATCAGAACGAGCTTGCCCGCGAAGTGAAGGCGCTGGGCTACGAAGTCCGGGAGGTGCGGGAGAGTGGCGAGATCAAGGGATTTGAAATCAAGGGAGTTTCCCAGGAACTCTGCGAACGATTCGCCAAGCGCCGGGAGGAGATAGAGAAGAAAATCGACCAATTTGAAAAAGACAATGGTCGCGAGCCCACCCGTGCCGAGGTCAGCGCCATTACTCGGCAGACGCGCCCATCCGAATTGAAGGAAATTTCCACTGCTGACGTGCGAAAACTCCAGTTTGGGCAATTGAATGCCGAGGAATGGAACCAGTTGCAAAAAGTCCATGCGGAAGCGAGGCAGCGGGTGAAACAGGGGATGACAGCTCCGGCGGGTGAAGAAAACGCCGCGCTCAAGGCAGCGGTCGATCATCTTTTCGAGCGGCAGAGCGTCCTTCCGAGGCATCAGATTTTGGCTGAGGCGCTTAATCAAAATCTTGGCTCGCTCGACCTGGCTAAACTCACTGCTCAGGTGGAGGCGGGGAAAGCCGGGTTGATCCGTCTGGCTGATGATCCCGTCCAGCCGCTCTGGTCGGAACATGCCACGCGCGACGGGCTGAAAAGTGAACTCTGGTCGGTCAATTTCGTGAATAAGACCAAGGGCATCTTCCCTGCGCTCAATCCCAGATTTGAGCCACAGGGAAAACTTTCTCCGGAACAGCGTGACGCCGTGAAACATGTCCTAAACACCCAGGATCA
>Ga0182024_10008282_pt1 | contig 22014 bp, 13 predicted proteins | sample P32metaG_FD_120480 | JGI IMG/M metagenome (GOLD analysis project Ga0182024, IMG submission 120480) | Permafrost microbial communities from Stordalen Mire, Sweden - P3-2 metaG (Illumina Assembly) | ecosystem: Environmental > Terrestrial > Soil > Wetlands > Permafrost | place: Sweden: Stordalen...
GTGGCTGTTCCAGATGCGCAAGGATTGCGGGACGCCGTGAAATAGTTCGGACTCCGGCTGCGATGAAGCGGGAATGCGTTCGAGGCTGGCGCGGCCGTATTCCTGGCGGCCGGCGTTTTCTACTTTACCGCCGAGGGTGTGGGTGATCCATTGCATGCCGTAGCAGATGCCCAGGACTGGGACGCCTGCAGTGAGGACCTGGGGATCGCATTTCGGAGCTTGCGGGTCGTACACGGAGCTGGGGCCGCCGCTTAGGACAATGCCGGCGGGCGCGAATTCTTTGATCTTTTCCAAGGACGAGTTGCATGGGAGGACGGCGGAGAAGACTTGTTGTTCGCGGATGCGGCGCGCGATAAGTTGCGTATATTGGCCCCCGAAGTCGAGAACGACTACGCCGCCGCGCTCGGAGTTAGGTCTCGGGGGTTGTGTTTGCATGGTAGCTCCGCTGGACATTGTAGCCTCCCTGGGCCTTCCCTGTAGCTGCGCCGGGTGATCAGGCCGGATGAACTTTGCAAAAAAGCAGATTCGTCGCTGCGCTCGGAATGACAAGTCATCGCGTTGATTGCAGAATTCTAAGCCACTACTAAATTCACCAGCTTGTCTGCGACAAAGATAATTTTTACAATACGCTTGCCTGCCAGGTGCGGGACGACACTCGCTGCGACCTTTGTCAAGGCTACTACTTCATCTTGGGTTGTGCCCGCTGGGAGCTTTAACTTCCCCCGCACCCGACCGCTGACTTGCACAACGACTTCTACCTCGTCATCCTTGGCAAGCTCCAGCTGTTCCGCGACCAAATCCGGCCATGGAGCCTTCGAAAGACCTCCGGTATTGCCCAGCATCTCCCACATCTCCTCAGCAATATGAGGCGTCATCGGGGCAAGCAGCAGCGTCAGAATCTGCAAAATCTCTTTGCGTATTTCGGCCCGAACTTCCTTTTCAAGAGGCTCTGCTGCGTAAATCTCGTTCGTCAATTCCATGATTTGAGCGATCGCAGAGTTGAAATGCCATCGCGTCTCGAAGTCTTGAGTGACCCGTCGCATCGTTTGATAGGTTGTCCTAATTAACTCGCGCTCGGTTTCGGACATTCCATGCGGGTTGCGGTCCCATTGTTTGGTCTCGCGAAGTGCGGGAGCGTGCTTGGCGATTAGGCGGAAGACGCGGTTTAGGAATCGCCAGGAGCCTTCGATGCTTTCTTCGCTCCACTCCAGATCTTTCTCTGGGGGCGCGGCGAACAGCGTGTAGAGGCGGCCGGTGTCTGCGCCGTATTTTTCGGCCATTTCCTCGGCGCCTACTACGTTGCCTTTGGACTTGGACATGGCAACGCCGCCTTTTTGCACCATGCCTTGGGTGAATAGGCGTTGGATGGGTTCGGCGTGGTCGATTAGGCCCAAGTCGCGCATGACTTTGCACCAAAAGCGCGAGTACAAGAGGTGCAGGATGGCGTGGGTGATGCCGCCGATGTACTGATCGATGGGAAACCAGTACTTCACGTTCTTGCTGTCGAAGGGCGCTTGGGTGTTGTGCGGATCGCAGTAGCGATAGAAATACCAACTCGAGTCGACGAAGGTGTCCATGGTGTCGGTTTCGCGTTTGGCTGGGCCGCCACATTTTGGACAGCTGGTGTTGACAAATTCCGGCGTGGCGGCTAATGGGGATTCGCCTTCGCCAGTGAGTTTTGGATTAGGCGGCAAAACTACGGGCAGATCTTTATCTGGAACGGCGACTATGCCGTCTTTCGGGCAGTAAATCACCGGAATCGGCGTGCCCCAATAGCGCTGGCGGGAAATGCCCCAGTCGCGCAGTCGGAAAATGGTTTCTTTTTTGCCGAAGCCGCGTGCTTGAGCGTCGGCGGCCATCTTGTCGATGGCCGCGGCGGTCCCGAGGCCGCTGTACGGGCCGGAGTTGACGCTGATGCCGTACTCGGTGAAGGCTTCCGTCGGCGTCGGCGGAGGCACCTCTTTTTCCGCGTGCTCGGCTTTAACGGTTTCTTCTTTGGAAGTTAGCGCAACTTCTTTGATGACCACCACCGGCTTGGGCAATTTGTATTTTGTAGCGAACTCAAAATCGCGCTGGTCGTGCGCGGGGACGGCCATGATGGCGCCGGTCCCATATTCCATGAGGACGAAGTTGCCGACCCAAATGGGAATTTGCGAATTGTTGAAGGGGTTGATGGCGTGGCGGCCGGTGAAAAAGCCCTCTTTTTCCGCGGTGGCCAGGTCTTCTGCTTTTACCGACATTTTGCGAATTTCCGCGAGCTTCGCTTCGGCTTCCGCGCGCACCGGCGAATCTTTCATGAGGCGTGCCACCACAGGGTGCGTGGGAGCGAGGATGATGGCGCTGACGCCATAAACAGTGTCGATGCGCGTGGTAAAAACTTCGATAGATTCCCTGCCCTCAATATCGCTCACCGCAAAATTTATGCGCGCCCCCTCGGATCTCCCGATCCAGTTGCGCTGCATGGTGATGACGCGTTCGGGCCAGGTGCCTTCGAGAAGTTTCAGATCATCGAGAAGCGGTTCCGAGTAGGCCGTCGTTTTCAAGAACCATTGTTCGATTTCGCGAATTTCGACTTGCGTGTCTTCGTGGCGCCAGCAAAACCCATTGATGACCTGCTCATTCGCGAGGACCGTGCAACATTTTGGGCACCAGTTAACGCGGCTCTTTTTGCGATATGCGAGGCCGCGCTCCAGCATGCGCAGGAAAAACCACTGGTTCCAGCGGTAGTATTCGGGCTCGCAAGTGGAGATTTCGCGCCGCCAATCGTAGCTGAAACCGAAGCGGCGAAAGGCGCGTTGGAATTCGGCGATGTTGTTGTTGGTCCACTCGCGCGGATGCGTTTTGTTCTTTATGGCGGCGTTTTCGGCGGGAAGGCCAAAGGAATCGTAGCCCATGGGATGGAGAACATTGAAACCGCGCATGCGCTTTACCCGGGCGACGACATCGCCGATGGTGTAGTTGCGCATGTGTCCCATGTGGAGAGTGCCACTCGGATACGGCAGCATTTCGAGGACGTAGTATTTCGGTTTAGCGGGGTCGGCTTCGGCTTCGAAAACGCGCGCGGTTTCCCAGCGCTTTTGCCACTTGGCTTCAATCTCTTGCGGTTTGTAGGTGGGCTGAGGAGTCGATTCCGCCACGCGGGATTATCCCTTCTTTCGCGTCGTTTTTTTCGCGGTGTTCTTGGCCGCCACTTTCTTTAGCGCGGGCTTGCCCACAGCCGCGGTAGAAACTTTAGCGGTCAAGATAGCCGCGGGCTTTCTGAAGGGAGCGGTGACCACGGCTTTGGGTTCGGGCTTGCGATCTTCATCGCGGGCTTCGAGTGCGTTGGCGATTTTCTTTTTGGCGCTGGCTTGCTGCTTGCGCTGGGCGTCCATTTTCACTTTGAGCTTGGCGGTAAGCATCGAGAAGCCTTTTTCGGGTTCAGGCGCGTGGTCTTTGAGTCCGGCGAGTTCCCAGAGAGCGGCGACGTTGCGGCGGTCGTCGCCGGGATCGTCGATGGGCGTTTCCAAGATGAACGCACGGCCGAGGGCTCCCTCCGGCGGCTCGGCGCTGAGGCGTGGATGTTTCAAGATGCGCTCAAAAGCTTCTGCGCCTATTTTGCCTTTGCCGAGATGGTCATGGCGGTCAACACGGCCGCCCAACGGAATCTTGGAGTCGTTGATGTGGATAACCGGAACGTTGTCGAGGCCGATGGTATCTTCGATTTTGCTGATGGTGGCGGAGAGGCCGCTTTCGGTTTTGATATCGTAGCCTGCGGCGAACAGGTGCGCCGTGTCCAAGCATGCCGCGACCGGAAGATCGCGCGTGCCGTGGAGAATTTCCGCGACATCTTCGAGGCGCGAGCCGATGGCTGTGCCCATGCCGGCGGTGTTTTCGATCAGAATACGCAGACTGCCGAGGGGATTGCGGCGGCAGGCCTGTTTGACGGATTCGATGACGTTGGCGATGGCCAAGGGCATGGAGCATTCGCCGCATGCGCCCGGATGGACGACCAGAAAATCGGCGCCGAGGGCTACGCCGCGCACGAGCTCGTCATGAAAAGCCTGGATGCTGCGGACGCGGAGCATTTGCTGGGCGCTGGCCAGATTAATCAGGTAGTTTGCGTGAATGACCAGGGGGCCTAAGCCATATTCGGCGCGCTTCGAGCGGAAAGCGGCGGCGTCTACATCGGGAATGCGAGTTACGCCGCCTTGCCACATGCGGGGGCTCGCGGAGAAGATTTGCAGAGCGTTCGCGCCCAGCTTTCTTGCTGATTCCAAGGCGTTTAGGTAGCTTCCAGCAATGCTGGTGTGGATACCGAGGCGGAGGCTGCCGTCCATCCATGGTGGTGCTTGAGGCTCGGGTTCCGGCTCCGGGCGGTACTCGTCCTCGGGATCGAACTCGGCGAGGACGGCGATGGGTTGTTCGGGTGTGCCTAGCAAGAAAATATCCTTGTCTTAAACCACTGATTGTACCACAACGACGCCACGACACTAATTCCCGAACGAAGAGACGCACGACTCCGCAGCACCGTGTTGAAATATGGATTATGACCGAGTCCCAGACTATTACGCTTTTCATCGAGAAGAAGGGATCGCGGAGACATCCACCTACGCGTTCTGCGCTTACATGCTAGCGCTGCCAATAATTCTCTGGCTTTTAACGGGAGGGCGCGTCCTGCGGGCGATCATCTTCGTTCTGTGGCTGATCATGGCTGCGTCAGTTGTCTGTGGCGCTTATGCGATGATCTACCACTAGGAAGCTGGGACTGGGGTTGCTGGGACAAACGGTTCTTAGTAACATTGCCATACATGCGAAGCAAAGTTTCCAAGAAACGGCAGGTCGTGGTTCCGAACACACGGCTTCGGAAACTCGGACACCGTGTCGGCGATCCCGTCGATTTTAGACTTGAAGGTGAGCGCATCGTGGTGGCACCGCGAAAAAAGCGCAAGTTCAAGAGCAGGATAATCAAGGATCCGATTGCCGGATTACCTGTGCTCGATACAGGGCCCGACGCCCCTTTCATGACGAATGAAATCGTCGCTGAAATCTTAACCGACTTTCCGTGACCTCCCTGCGCGATGTGAGCGCGCTTGTGGCGCTGGGCTTTCGTCAGCATATATTCCACGGGCGCGTTGCCGAGTGGGAGCGGAAACTCAGTTTGCGCGGAATTCCAGAATTTGCGACTTGTCCCATCACTGAACTGGGTTTCATTCGAACCGTGGCGCACCCAGCGTATGGACGCACTCAATTTCACTTTCCTTCCCGACGATCTAGCCGCGTCCGAACTACCTCGTTGGGTTTCGACAGCCAAACAGACCACTGACGGTTATCTTCTGCAACTGGCTAGTGCTAACGGAATTCAGTTGGCGACATTGGAGGAAAGATTCCCGGAGCGTTTTTGATTCGTGCGTAAAGAATTCACGAGGAGAGCTTGATGCTGGTGGTGATGCAGGCGGCGGCAACGGAGCAGCAGGTGCGGGAGGTGTGCGAGCGGATTGAGGCGCTGGGGCTGAAGGCGCATCCGATTCCGGGCGCGTTGCGGACGGCGATCGGGATTACCGGGAACAAGGGCATGCTGGATCTGGGAGTGCTCGAGTCCCTGCCGGGAGTGATCGAATGTATCCCCGTCAGCAAGCCGTACAAGCTGGTGAGCCGCGACGCCAAGGCTGAAGATACCGTGGTGACGATTGCCACGCCGGCGGGCGACGTGCTGGTGGGCGGCGGGCATGTGGCCATGGTGGCCGGGCCTTGCGCGGTGGAGACCGAGGAGCAGTGTTTTGCGATCGCGGAACGCGTGGCGCCCACGGGCGTCAAATTGTTTCGCGGTGGAGCGTATAAGCCGCGCACTTCGCCTTACAGTTTTCAGGGACATGGCGAAGAAGGTTTGAAAATTTTGGCAAACGTGCGCAAGAAATTCGGATTTGGGATTATTACCGAGGCGGTGGATAACGAGTCGCTAGATTTGGTGGAAGAGTACGCGGACGTAATTCAGATTGGCGCGCGGAATATGCAGAATTTTTCTTTGTTGAAGCGAGCCGGGCGTGCAAAGAAGCCGGTGCTGCTGAAACGCGGGATGTCGGCCACGCTGGATGAATTTTTGATGGCGGCGGAGTATTTGCTGTCCGAGGGAAATTACCGGGTGATATTGTGCGAGCGCGGCGTAAGAACATTTTCTGATTTCTCGCGCAACACGCTGGACTTGGCGGTGGTGCCTGCGGTGCAAAAACGCAGCCACTTGCCGATCATGGTGGATCCAAGCCACGGGACAGGGAAGCGCAGCAAAGTGTTGCCGCTGTCACGAGCGGCGGTCGCCGTGGGGGCCGACGGATTGCTCGTCGAGGTGCATCACGAGCCGGATAAGGCGTGGTCAGATGGCGTGCAGTCGATTGTGCCCGAAGAGTTTGCAGAGTTGATGGATGAAGCGCGGCAGATTGCGCACGTGTTGCACCGCGTTGTGAACTAGAATTCCCTGCGGGATGAAGCCCTTCCGAAATTTTCGCGTAATTTTTGTGGTGGTGGTGCTGCTGGTCGGGGGCATCGCGGAATTGTGGCGCGAGCATCGGCCATCGTTTCTGCGGCCGGGTTTGAAATTGTACGCGTATGTTACGAACGCCAGCGGATCTCTCGCCGTCGTGGACCTGGTAAGACTCAATACGGTGGCACGGGTTGATGTGGGACAACATCCGTCAGGATTGCGGGCGCATCCGACGCGGGCGGAAATTTGGGGAACGAGTGCGTATGGCGGCTACGTGTGGGTGATGGACGCGCGAACGAGTCAGGTGAGCGCGCGGATCACCGTGGGGCCGCTGCCGTACGCGGTGGATTTCTCACTCGACGGTACGAAGGCGTATACCACGTCCTCGGGAAGCGATACGTTGCTGACCATTGATTGCGCCTCACGCACGGTGTTGGGTCGAGCCAAAACCGGAGCGGAGCCGGTGCTCGCACGCGTTACACCGGATGGCAAAAGCGTGCTGGTGGTGAATCGGCGCGGCGGTTCGCTGGGGATTCACGACGCGACGACGCTTGCGGAGTTGGCGCGAGTTTCCGTGGTAGCGGAGCCGGAAGATGTCGCCGTGCTGCCGGATGGCTCGGTAGCTTTCGTGTTGAGCCGCACGGAAGGCCGCATTTCCGTGGTCGACTTGAAGCGGCGCGTCTTGCTGACTAATTTGCAGTTGGCGGGAAGGCCAACGCAGATGATCCTAAAGCCGGACGGCGGCGAACTCTACGTAATTTCGCCGGAATCGCACGGGTTACAAGCCGTCAACGCGTGGACGCACGAGGTAGGCGATTATGTGCTGCTGGGCTCGGCGCCCACGTACGGACTCCTTTCGCCGGACTCCAGTGAACTTTTTGTTTCCGACAATGCCGCCGACCGCATAGCGCCGGTAGATATTTACAACCGCAAGGTCGGACGGCCGATCCTCGCGGGGCGAGGACCGGGAGTGCTGGCGTTTGATTCAAAGGAGCGGCCGAGTTTGCTACTCGTGGTGAATCAAGGTTCTGGGGATTTAGCGGTGATTCGAATTAGCACGGACAATCCAGGGTTACTGACGATGATCCCGGTCGGGGACAATCCGCAAGAACTCGCGATCAAGCTCTTCAAGTAACACTTAAGAGATTTATTGAAGACTACGTTGTCGCTGGTTCCAAGGGCCAGGAGGCATTTTCTTCGCCGAGCGGAACTTCAAGAAACGCTTCAGATGGCAGAACGTCAACCGGCAAACCACCGTGCCAAAGCGCGACACTGATGTTTAGTTTAGATATTCCTGCCAGGCCGAGTTTGTTTTTACGGACCGCTACTTCCAGGATGCGCTCGAAGGCGACTTCAACAAATTCTTTAGGATTTAGAATGCAGGCGCGTCCCTGCTCGACCGCGAACTCAATGACGCGGCCGCGAGCGACCCTGACGACCACCGCAATCTCGTCCGCAGCGGCGATGGTAATGCGAAACTCGGGATCTTCGATTTCGGATAGAGCCTCGAGGAAAGGATCGACGCGGAGGCAGAATCGTTCTTTTTCAAACCCATAACGCAGTTCATGAAGGTAGTACACGCGGCCATGCATCGAACCGCCGCGGCGTTCAGGGGAATACAGCCCCGCGCTGAGCCACTCAAAATACGAAGTGTCGCGTCCGTCGACCTTAACGTTCAGGAGGTCTGCGGGAGCGATCTGCAATGCATGTTCGGGCTGGCGCTTGATAGGCTTGGCCAGTTCGTCCGGGGCTTCTTGACCGAGCGCCAGGTAAATGCTCGTGAGATGCTTGCGGTACAGCGCGTCGAACTCGGCATCGTTCGCGGTGCTGTGCTCCGGACCATACCACCAGCACCAATCGCTGCCTTCGGCGGCAAGCAAGGATTCCTTGGCGGTGGCTAACCCTGTCGCGGTGGGGGCGCCTTCGCGGCCTTCGGCGTGCGCTGCGGCAGCTCGCGCATACGCTTCGCGCGCGTCCCAGAGCAACTCCCACGCGGCGACATCTTCGCTGTGGCCGATCCACACGTCGAAATTGGCGTTGATCCAGGATGCGGGGAAAATACCTGTGGTGGTAGGCGTTTCCGGGGCTGTGGCGACAGCTTCGCTAGCGGTGAGCGCGCGGAAATCCGGGTCGCCCTGCACAAGGCCGTAAAACTCGCGAAGAAACTGCCGGCCGTTGCCGGCGTAATACTCCCAGGCGTTTTCTCCATCGAGGAACAAACAAATCGTGATCGGCGATGGACTTGGCGTGCACTCTGCGAGATAGCGCAAGCGGCCGTGAAGATCGACCGCGGCAGCACGCGCGTCCATGCGGCTGTAAACGAAACCGATGAGATCAGAGAGATGATGGTCGCGGAAGAGTCCGGTAATCGACTTTTCGCCAAATTGAACACGCCACGGTTTGTACAAGCGGTCGGAATTGGCAGGAATTCCGTTGGCATCGCGAAAAAAGGCAACATTCAGCGTGCGGCCCAGAACACCCTCATCCGTGCCAAACCATTTAAAACCCTCTTCGACGGCGATAGTCAGCGCCTGATCCGAGACGGAGCCTTCCGACGGCCACAATCCGACGGGCTTCACGCCAAAGGTTCGTTCGTGATATTCGCGAGCACGGCGAAGCTGCTCTCGGGCATCTTCAGGCCGGCGAAACGCGCGGCGCGGCAGCGGCGTTGAACTATTTGCGACGCGTGCGATATCGGAATCGCAGAGTAGCGGAAGAATCGGATGATAGAACGGCGTGGTGCTCAATTCAATCTGCCCGGTTTTGGCGCCGTCGCGGTAGGCGGGCAGTATCAGTTTTAGGAACTCGAGTTGTCGTCCCTTTAGAACCGCTTTGTCATACTCCGAAAAATCCTTTCCTTTGTTTGCCAGGTTGCTGACCGCTTGATCTTTTTCTAGCCACACTTCGTCCATCCACACCAGTTGCGAAAGCACTTGCAGGTCGCGCCAATCGCGTGGCGTGAAGGTGACCAGCGCTTGCGCGCCGCCCGCCGGCCGCGACCATTCATAAAGCTCGACGAAACGGGGGAAACGCGACATCAGTCTTTCGTGATTTACCTGAAAAGCGCGCGCCAGAATCTCGGCTTTATCCTCGCGGGTCAATTCCCCGCTATCTTTGAAGGCCAGCGCGAACCAGGGTTCATTGAATTTTCCGCTGGCGTATTCTTCCAGCTGAATCCCCAGCGACGGCACAACATTGACGGTGGCGTGAAACTGCGGAAACTCTCTGAGCACCTCGACCATGCCCCAGTAATCTTTCAACGCGTGTAATCGGGTCCATGGCAAAACATAGCGACCAGTTTCTGGATCGCGATACTGCGGCTGGTGCATGTGCCAGAGTACAACTAGGTTCACTCGACTCATCGTGGGTTTGGTTGACGCTTCCCTCTTTTATCGAACACAGTGACGCACTGCGGGACTACAGCGGTCATCCTTTTAGTAGATTCTACCTTGCATCCGCGTTTTCCGTGCCCACGTTCTTCAAACCGCGCGCCGCCTCAGTTCTTGAGATCCCGCTTTGTGTTGAGTTCGTAAGGGGCGTCGTGCGGTGTCTTCTGTGTTTCGCGGCAATTTCCGCAAGCATGCTACACTCACCAATCGCTGCATGCGCCTCCTGGACCGCTATATTGTCCGCGAAGTTTTTCGCCACGCGCTGTTGGGGCTGGTGGTCTTCACGTTTGTCTTCTTCGTGCCGCAACTGGTGCGGCTGATGGAGCTGTTTGTCCGGCACAGCGGCAGCGGCTCGCAAGTCCTGAAACTTTTCCTGTGTGTCTTCCCCGGCGTTTTCACCTTCACCGTGCCCATGGCGATCTTGATCGGCGTACTGCTAGGCCTGGGGCGCATGTCCGCGGACAGCGAAATTATCGCGCTCACGGCTCTCGGGATCGGCCGCCGGAGAATTTTGCAGCCCGTTGGCGTGCTGGCGTTCTCGGGATTTGTGATCACGCTAGCGTTCACCATTTGGCTGGCTCCGCTGGCGCTGCGATCACTGCGGCGCATTGAACTCGATCTCATCTCCTCGCAAATTTCCTTCCAAGTGCAACCCCGCGTATTCGACGAACGCTTTCCGCACTTAGTGCTGTACGTCAACGACGTCTCCGCCAGCGGCACGCAATGGCATGGTGTGTTTCTAGCCGAGGCCAACGAAGAGAGCGGCGCGCGCCTAACGCTGGCGGAAAACGCCATCGTGATTGCTGACCCCGGACAAGGCAAGCTGGAGTTGCATTTGCAAGGCGGCACCACGCACGAATTTTCGCGCGTGGATGCCAATCACTATTCCGTAACGGCCTTCGGGCAAAGCGACTGGCCTATAGAATTTAACGCGCTCGATTCGGGCGCGCCGCGACAATTGAGCAATCCCGAGCGCGGCTGGCGCGAACTGGTGAGCGATCACGGGCCCGGATGGCGCGAGGCACGCGTTGAACTGCATAGGCGATTCGCATTCCCTGCCGCTTGTTTTGTTTTTGCTTTGGTCGCGGTGCCGATCGGCGCGCAGCCACGGCGCGGCGGACGAGCGGCAGGCTCGCTGATCGCCGTGGTGATCATTGCCTCGTATTATCTGCTGTTCGTCGTGGGAGCGGGGTTGTCGCGCCAAGGTACGCTGCCGCCATCGCTGGGAATCTGGTTCGCGAATGCGCTGCTGGCGGTCATGGGCCTGGTGATGCTGCCGCGCATGGAGCAATTTCGCGGGGAAAGCGGCTGGCTGTCGTGGCTGCGCCGGCTCACGATGTGGGTGCGCCTCACGCGGCGCCGCCGAGCGCTGGCTCGCGCACGTGCGGCTTCCGCGAAAGCAGCCGTTGAGGATCGTTCCGTGCCCTTGGAAGGCGTCATGCCGTCCGGCAGCAGCTTTCCGCGCTTGATGGATATCTACCTACTGCGCCGCTTTTCCTTCTATTTTCTGTTGTTGATGGCGGTGTTCGTTTTCCTGTTTGAGGCGTTCACCTTTTTTGAGTTGCTCGACGATATCGCGCGTCATCGCATTGCATTTGTGATCGTGATTAATTATTTCCGATTCCTAACGCCATATTTGTTGTACAACCTGGCGCCGCTGGGCGCTTTGGTAGCAGTGCTGGTAACGCTGGGCACCATGAGCAAGAACAACGAGATCGTGGCCATCAAGGCTAGCGGCGTAAGCTTGTATCGCCTAGCTGTGCCACTACTGCTAGCCGGCGTACTGCTTGCGGGCGCATTAATCATCCTCGACGATGTGTATCTTCCCTACGCGAATCAACGGCAAGACGCCTTGCGCAACCAAATCAAAGGGCGGCCGCCGCAAACGTATCAGCGGCCGCAACGCTGGATTTTTGGCGAGTCTTCAAAGATTTATAACTATGATGTATTTGAGCCCACGCAAAATCTTTTTGGCGGACTTAGCGTGCTGGAGCTTGATCCTGCAACATTTCAGATCAAGCGACGCGTGTTTGCCCAGCGCGCGCAATGGTCAGCCTCGCAGAAAACGTGGATCCTCGAGGGCGGGTGGGTGCGCGATTTTTCTGGCGGCACCATCACCAATTACGAACAATTCCGCGTGCGCGACCTGGCCGAATTGACCGAGCCCCCTTCCTACTTCAACCGCGAATTCCTGCAAGCCTTTCAGATGAGCTGGCGGGATCTGCGCAATTACATCAGCGGATTGCAACAAGCAGGTTACGACGTTTCGGCGCTCACCGTCCAATGGCACCGCAAGTTGGCGTTTCCGTTGATCGCGCCCGTGAGTATGCTGCTGGCGATCCCCTTCGCCTTCTTGGTGGGAACGCGCGGCGCCGTGGGCGGAGTGGCTATTGGCGTCACCGTGGGGATTATTTATTGGTCGCTGGCGGAACTGCTGCAGGCCATGGGCGGCATCGGACAGCTGCCGCCGTTCTTGGCGGGATGGTCACCAGACATTATTTTCTTTTTCCTCGGACTCTATTTCTTCCTGAAGATGCCAACCTAAAACGAAATCGGCGATCAGCCGAGGAATTGTCTGCACGCCGACGAGTGAAGCACAACTTAAGCTCTTCGGATTTTCAACAGAGGTCAATGCAGACGGAGCGCGCTGCATAAAGTCTTACTTTAACTCAGCGCAGCGCCTCCGCCCGCGAACGTCGCTACTTATTTTTCGCTTTGGCCTTATCCTCAATCACTGCTTGAGCAGCCGCGAGCCGCGAAATTGGTACGCGAAACGGCGAAGAACTCACGTAGTCCATGCCGATTTCATGGCAGAACTTCACGCTGTCCGCATCTCCGCCGTGCTCTCCGCAAATGCCGACTTTTAGTTTCGGCCGCGTCGACCGGCCGCGTTCGATGCCCCAGCGCATCAGCATGCCCACTCCCTTGATGTCCAGTGACTGGAACGGATCGGCAGTAAAGACGCCCGCTTTCTTCTCGTCCACGTAGTCTGGAAGGAATCTCCCCGCGTCATCACGCGAGAGGCCCATGGTGGTTTGCGTCAAGTCGTTGGTGCCGAAGCTAAAGAATTCCGCAACCTCGGCGATCTCCGCAGCCAGCAACGCGGCGCGCGGGAGCTCGATCATGGTTCCAACGAGGTATTCCAGCTTCGTGCCGGACTTTTTGATCAGTTCATCCGCTACTTTGCGTGTGGCCTGCTCAAGAATTTGCATTTCTTTTCTGTCCAAAGTCAGGGGATGCATGATCTCAGGTAATACTTTAACGCCCTGCTTCTTGCATTCCAGCGCTGCTTCAATGATGGCTCGCACCTGCATTTCAAGAATTTCGGGATACGTGATGGAAAGGCGGCAGCCACGGTGGCCGAGCATCGGATTCGACTCGTGCAATTGCCGCACGCGCTGCGCTACTACTTCGACATCGAGGTGAAGTTCCTTCGCTAGTTCTTCCTGCTTCTTGCGCTCGTGTGGCACGAACTCATGCAGCGGAGGGTCAATCAAGCGAATCGTGACCGGAAAACCGTCCATGGCCTTAAAGATTCCGATGAAGTCACGCCGTTGGAATGGAAGAAGCTTATCCAACGCTTTAACACGCGCTTCTTTCGTATCTGCAAGGATCATTTCCTGGATGGCACGCTGGCGGTCATGGCTTTTCTCGGGATGTTCGAAGTCCGTGAAGAACATGTGTTCGGTGCGGCAGAGTCCGATGCCCTCCGCACCGAATTCGCGAGCCTTGCGCGCGTCCTGCGGCGTATCGGCGTTGGTGCGTACGCCCAAGCGCCGCACGCCGTCGGCCCACTTCATCAATATCTCGTAGGACTTGGGCAGAGAAGGTACTACCAGCGGCATGTCGCCTTCGTAAACAACGCCTTCTCCACCATCGAGCGTGATCCACTCGCCTTCTTTAACGGTTTTGCCTCCCGCCGTCATGGTCTTTGCGGCATAGTCGATTTGCAGTTTCTCCGCGCCAACGATGCAGCACTTACCCCATCCGCGAGCAACCACTGCTGCGTGACTGGTTTTGCCGCCTGTTGCAGTCAGAATTCCCTGCGCCACCGCCATACCGCCCACGTCCTCCGGGCTGGTTTCGCGCCGCACTAAAACCACTTTTTCACCTTTGGCAGCCCAAGACTCCGCGTCATGCGCTGAGAAAACGACCTTGCCGACTGCTGCGCCCGGCACCGCGTCGATGCCGTGAGTGATGATTTTGCCGGTCAGCGATTTTCGATCGACTTTTGCGTCAATCACCGGGTAGAAGAGCCGTTCAATGTCAGCGGGTTGAATGCGCTGTATCGCTTCCTCCTTGGTAATCAATTTTTCGTCCGCCATGTCGACGCCCATGCGAAACGCCGCAGTTGGCGTGCGCTTCCCGGTTCGCGTCTGCAACATGTACAGCGTTCCTTCTTCGACGGTAAACTCCATGTCCTGCATATCGCGATAATGTTTCTCAAGTCTTACTCGAACTTTCTCGAGCTGCCCATAAACTTTGGGCATGGCCTTGGCCATCTCTTTCAAGTGCATGGGTGTGCGGATCCCTGCCACCACATCTTCGCCTTGCGCGTTGACTAGATAGTCGCCATAAAATTCCTTCTCTCCGGTAGAGGGATTGCGCGTAAAGCACACGCCCGTACCGGAATTCTCTCCCGTGTTCCCATAGACCATTTGCACTACGTTGACGGCGGTACCGAGCAATCCGGTGATTTTCTCTACACGGCGATAAGTGACCGCCTTCTCCGCCATCCACGAACCAAACACTGCGCCGATCGCTCCCCACAGCTGCTCCATCGGATCGTCGGGGAAGTCCTGACCTGTCTTCTGTTTGAAATAGGCTTTGTATTCAGCAACCAGTTCCTTCCATCCGCTCGCCGGAACCGCCGTGTCTTCTTTTACTCCCACGCGCTCTTTCATCGCGCGTAACCGATGTTCGAGATCTTCCTTGGGCATCTCCATTACAACGGTGGAGTACATCTGCACAAAGCGCCGATACGCGTCGTACGCGAAGCGCTCGTTCTTCGTTGACCCGGCCAAACCCTGCACGGAGCGATCATTGAGGCCCAGATTCAGAATTGTTTCCATCATCCCAGGCATCGAGCGCGCCGAACCAGAGCGTACGCTGACGAGCAAGGGCGCCTTCGGATCACCCAACTTTTTCTTCGTTACCTTTTCTAGCTTCGCGACGTTGTCCACCAGTTGCTTCTTCAACTCGGGCGGAAATTTCTTGCCGTTTTTGTAGTAGTAGTCGCAAGCTTCCGTAGAGATCGTGAAACCTGCCGGCACCGGAAGACCGATGCGCGTCATCTCTGCCAAGCCGGCGCCCTTACCGCCGAGCACTTCGCGCCACGTTCCGTCGCCCTCTGCTTTGCCTACTCCGAAAAAATACACCCATTTTTTCACGTTATGCCTCGTTTGCGATTTGAACTGCTCTTGCTAAGAATTTATATTTCGCTCGCTAAGCGCACGATTTGGAAGCCCATGTCGGCACGCCGACAAACGTACATTCTCTTGCGTTACTTTAACTGCCTAACGGCGCTCCTCCGCGGCGATCTCCGAAAAATCCGCTACCGTCGTAAACTCTTTGAGCAGCTCCGACAGCAGGGTTAGACGATTGCTGCGCACCGCTTCGTTCTCCGCCATCACCATCACTCCTTCAAAGAAGCGATCGACCGCCTTGCGCAGTCCGGCAATGGCATCCAGGGCTTCCTGGTAGCGCCCGGCGCGCTTTTCGTTCTGTACTTTTGCCGCTGTATCCCTCACGGCGCGGTGTAACTCTCTTTCCGCGTCGTTCTCGAAAAGATCGGGGTTGGTGTGCTGCGTTTCAATCGCCGTGAAGTTCGCTTTCTCTAGAATCTTGCGAATGCGCTTGAAAGACACCGCTAACGGCTCAAAGTTCTTGGACTTGCGAATGGACTTCAACGCCACCAGCCGTTTTTGCGCATCGACCAGGTCGTCTGCCCCCGCGCGGAAAACCGCGTTTACCTCGTCGTAGGCAAATCCTTCGCGCTCCTTGAACACGAACCGTGCACGATCGAGTAGGAATTCGAGAACCTGTGTTTCCTGTTGCGGACTCATCCCGCGCTTCGGTTTATGGGTCAGCAGAATTTTAGCCGCGGCGCCGATGGCCAGCGAAAGCGAAACCGGCAGTTTTCGCGCCAGGATAATTTTCACGATTCCCAGCGCCGCCCGACGCAACGCATAGGGATCGCTAGAACCGGTAGGTATCACGCCAACGGCGAAACAGCCGACGATGGAATCCAATTTGTCCGCTATGGCGATCGTGCAACCAGTCAAGTTGCGCGGAATGGGATCTTCGAGACCCACCGGACGATAGTGATCGTAGACGGCGTCAGAAACCTCGTCGGGCTCGCCTTGTGCCCGCGAATAAAGCCCGCCCACAATTCCCTGCAACTCCGGAAACTCGCGAACCATCTCGGTAGCCAGATCGCACTTGGCGAGCTCCGCCGCGCGGTCCGCATCGAGCACGCGCGCCTGCGCAATACCGAGATTGAACCACCCCTCGGCGAGCCATCGCGAAATTGCACGAACACGTTCTACCTTATCGAGGTAACTGCCGAGCCGCGATTCGTAGGTAACCTTGTCCAACTTCGGCAGGTAGTCGGCCAGCCGACATTTCTGATCCGCCTTCCAAAAAAATTGCGCATCTGCAAATCGTGCACGCAGCACCCGCTCGTGCCCTGCCCGCACCACGCCGTTGGCGTCCTTCGCCAAATTGATCACGGCCAAGAAGTGCGGGGCTAGCTCCCCGCCCCGTTTTTCCAGCGCGAAATATTTCTGATGATCGCGCATCACCGTCACGAGAATCTCGTCCGGCAGCGCCAGAAACGCCGGGTCAAATTCCCCGGCGATCACCGTAGGGAACTCATTCAAGTACGTGACCATCCGGCGCAGGTGCGCGTCTTCATGAATCTTCAGTCCGCTCTTCTTGGCATGCGCAGCAAGCTCCGACTCAATCTTGTCGGTGCGCAGTGCTGGTCGGACAATCACACCATTGGCTTTCAAGCGGCCCTCGTAGTCCGTGAAATTCTTTACAAGAATATCATTCGAACCAATGAATCGATGTCCGCGTGTTTTGTTCCCTGCCGAAACGCCGCCGTAGGAAAACTTCAAAGGCGTCCCATCCAGAACCGCCACGATCCAGCGAATGGGCCGAATGAATCGAGCGCCGTCAATACCTGTCCACGTCATGGACCGCGGCCACGCCATGTCGTGAATCGCCCTGGGTAAAATATCGTTCAAGATCTGCTCCGCCGATCTTCCGCGCTTGACGGTCTTAGCGGCCAGGTATTCTCCCTTGGGCGTCTGTATGAGGTAGGCAGCCGTGAGCAGCAGTCCTTGCTTTTCGGCAAAACTAACTGCGGCGCGAGTCGGCGCGCCGACATTGTCGAAGGCCACTGACTTCGGCGGGCCCGTCACTTCGCTCTGCACATCCGCCTGCTTCGCCTGTAAACCACGCACCCACGCCACCAGCCGTCGCGGTGCGCTGAACGTCTCCACGCTTACGCCGTTCGTAAAACTCTCCGCCGCCAGCAATTTATCGAGGTTGGCTTTCAGATCTTCCTCGGCTTTGGGAAGCATCCCGGCCGGAATCTCTTCGCAGCCAATTTCAAATAACAATTCCACGCGTTTGTCCGCCGCAACCTTCTTATTCTTGCCGAGCGCACTCTTTCCCGCTGCCTTCATGCGCGCACCTCGCGGCGCACAGCCGGTCCACCAATCTGTTCCAGATAACTCGCTGCCGTTCGGCACGCCACGGAGCGTACTCGTGCCATCAACGCTGCCCGTTCAGTCGTGGAGATCACCCCGCGCGCATCCAGTAGGTTGAAAAGGTGGGAGCACTTCAGGCAATGATCGTACGCCGCCAGCAGCGGGAACCGCACGCGCGCCGCCGGATCGGCCGTCTTGTACCCTCCCAGCAACTCTTTGGCTTGCTTCTCGTGCAGCTCAAACTCCTCCCGGATCGCCAGGGCGTCGCTGCGGTCAAAACTATATTCAGAGAGTTGTTGCTCTTCCATGAGGCGTATATCGCCATAAGTTTTATCCGCCGACCAGCGCACGTCATAGACGCTCGCGACCCCTTGCAGGAACGCACAGATCCTTTCGAGCCCATAGGTTAGCTCAACCGAGATGGGATCCAGATCAATTCCACCGCTCTGCTGGAAGTAAGTGAACTGTGTAATCTCCAATCCGTCGAGCAACACTTGCCATCCAATTCCCCAAGCCCCTAGCGTTGGCGATTCCCAATTGTCTTCTTCAAATCGCACATCATGAATCTTCAAGTCAATGCCGATGGCCTCGAGGCTTTGCAGATAGAGATCTTGAACATCGATCGGGGAGGGTTTAAGTATTACTTGAAATTGTGAATGTTTATAAAGTCGGTTGGGATTCTCTCCATAACGTCCATCAGCCGGTCGGCGGCTCGGCTGCACAAACGCTACCCGATAGGGACTTGGCCCGAGCACCCGCAAGAAGGTCTCCGGGTGCATCGTGCCCGCTCCGACCTCAACGTCATATGGTTGTTGAAGTACGCAGCCCTGTTTCACCCAGAAATGCGATAGTTTCAAAATTAAATCTTGAAAGGTCAGTCCTTTCATTTTGTAGTCAGGTTTTACTTGAGATTTCAAGTCGGCTCCAACATTCCCCGAGTTCCCAGTTTTTTCTCGGTGTGGTGCTCGATCCAATCCAAACAGATCCCCTGAAGTTCCACTTGAGCAGGCTTCGCATCCTGTTCAAGTTCTACTTTATCCAAGCTGCTGCTGGTAAAGCGTTCCGCGAGCTTTCGCGCTTCAGCGTGCAAAAGGCGCATCCCCGGCGTTTTGCAGTTAGAGCAGAATAAGCCGTCGCTCCAACCGGCACCGTACGCGACATCCCCGCGAAACTCTTTTCCACATTTCGCACAGCGATCAAACCGCGGCAGCCACCCGCCCAAGCGGACCGTCCAAAATGCGAAGTACGTCAGCGGTAGCGTCCAGTCCGCCCTTCGCTCCACTTCCCTGGCCGTCAGCAGCATCAGCCGGAACATCGACTCGGACACTTCATGCTCCGGCAGCACCGACTCGGAGATTTCGCTGACCACCGCTAGACCGGTGCTTAGCGCGTAATCGCTCTGCGACTTGTGCAGAGACTCGAGCAGCTCGGCCTGCTGGATGCGCACCAGTTCACGCGTTTCCTTTTCAACATACCAGAGCTGCACATGCGACATGACGCCCAGCGTCGAACCGTAGCGATTCTTCACGCTGCGCGCCCCCGCCGCCACCCCACGCATGCGGCCCGATGCCCGGCCGAAGAAACTCACGAGCCGGTCTGCTTCGCCCAGCGGGAACGTCCGCAAAATGATGGCTTCCGTTTCTCTGGCGGGCATGTACGCAGTCGGCGCGCCGACGCAATCCCGAACAACCTGCCGCTTCTGTCCAGTTGGCCTGCAAACGCAGAGTTAAGTTTTTTAACACACGCGCCGCTCTGGCGCAATGCCAGTGGCACAGAATTCATTCTGTGCGCTTTTTTTTCTCGACGGGCCGCGAGCGGCCGAAATCTCTGCGATTCTGCGAAAACGTCTTCTGCAGGCGTGAATTCTGAAGAACCCCCGCTAAGGCCGACGTTATGCCAACAAACCGCGGATAGCCGGCCCGCCAAGCAGCTCGATCAAATCGCCGTATTTTTGTCGGTTTTTCTGCTGAAATTATTCTGTTAACCAACCTGTTCTTTGGCCCATAATTATCGGACACCTCCTTGCGCTACTTCCCCTCCGGACACCCACTTCCCAACCTGTGCAAATTTCGTTACCCTGCGAGCGGCTCTTGTGTTCATCCCTCTCAAAGACGAGACTCCCCGCTCCACCTTCCCCGTCGTCAACATCCTGCTGATCCTCACCAACATCGCCGTGTTTATTTACCAGTTCGACCTCCAGCTCACCATGACGCCGCGCGGCTATGAATCTTTCGTCATGCTGCATGCCACGATCCCAGCGCGGTTCCCCGCCTTCCTCAACGGCCACCTCGGCTTCGAGCAAACCTTTCTGCCGCTATTGACCAGCATGTTCCTGCACGGTGGCCTTCTGCACATTGCCGGCAACATGCTCTTCCTCTGGATCTTTGGCGACAATATCGAGGACACCTTCGGGCACTTCCCCTACCTGATCTTCTATCTGGTTTGCGGCATCGGATCCGGCTTGCTACACGTCTTCTTCAACTGGGGCTCGATGGTTCCCGCTATCGGCGCCAGCGGCGCCATCTCCGGGGTGATGGGCGCTTATGCCTTGCTATTCCCCCGCGAGCGCATCCTCACGCTGGTCTTTATTTTTCTCGTCCCCATCCCCGCTCTCTTCATCCTCGGCTACTGGTTTGTCATTCAGTTCGTCGAAGCCGTCACAACGGTGGGCTCGGTGTCCGCCTCAGCCACCGGCGGCGTAGCCGTCTGGGCACACGTTGGCGGCTTCTTGCTCGGCATGATGCTTACTCCATTCCTTCGTAAACGCTAATGCGGATTTGCCGGGGGTGAGTTAATTGTTAGGTACCGGGAACTTGGTTTAAACTCCAGCCCGGTACTGGCGTCCTAAATTATCGGCTGCTAGGCTGCACTGCTAACTCGATCCGCCAGCCAGTCCGCCACTTGCAGAGTGGTCTTGTCGCCGCCGAGGTCGACTGTCACAAAATTCTCGTGGACTGCGGCCCTGACCGCCGCGCGCAACGCGCCTGCTTCCGCCTGCCAACCCAAATACTCGAGCATCATTGCCGACGCCAGCACCGACCCCAGCGGATTCGCGATTCCCTTGCCCGCAATGTTGGGCGCGGAGCCATGCACCGGCTCAAACAGCGAGGTCCTGCCTGGATGAATGTTCCCCGACGGCGCTAGTCCCAAGCCGCCCGCCAACTGAGCGCCCAAGTCGCTGATAATGTCGCCAAACAAATTGCACGTCACGATCACATCAAACTGCCGCGGATCGCGCACCATCTCCATGGCCAGCGTATCAATATACAAGTGGCGCGACTCAATCTCCGCATGCTCCGCGCGCACCTGCTTGAAAACGCGCTGCCACAGATCGTGCGCAAAAGTCATGGCGTTGGACTTGTCGCTCATGCACACGCGCTTCAGGCCCTTGCGCCCCGCATACTCAAAGGCATAGCGAATGATGCGCTCCACGCCCTTGCGCGAATTCACATCTTCCTGAACCGCGATCTCATCCGCCGTATCTTTTTTGAAGAACCCGCCCACGCCCACATACAAGCCCTCCGTGTTCTCCCGGAAGACCATCATGCGCACATCCAGCTCGCCGCGCCCGCGCAGCGGGGTAAACTTCTCGTGAAATAGCTCCACCGGCCGCGCATTTACGTAAAGGTCCAGTTGAAATCGCAACCCCAGCAAAATATCCGCGGCGTGCTGATTCGAGGGCACCCGCGGATCGCCCAATGCGCCAAACAAAATCGCGTCAAATTCATCGCGCAGCATTTCCACCGCACCCGCCGGCAAGCTAATCTTTTCCTTTAGATATTTATCCGCGCCCCAATCAAACTCCACAAATTCAATCGCCCGTTTTGTCGGCGCGCAGACAGCCTTGATCACCTTCACAGCTTCGGGCGTCACCTCTTTCCCGATGCCATCACCGGGAATCACCGCGATCCGCGCTGTCCCCCCGCCATTTCGTAAAGGAGTCCCCGCCAATGTAACGCCTCCGCATAAACCGATCGGTTCAGTCCGTAGCACAGGCACTCTTGTTCACACCCGAAGGGGTGCTTCTGCCCGTGTGTTAGCCACGTGCGCGAGGCGTCGGCTACGCCAACGTCTCCGCCCGCACCGTCAACTTCTCAATCAAGTCCAACCGCGGCTCAAAGCCCATTCCCGGCCCTGTCGGCACATGAATCACGCCCTGCCGAGTCACGGTCACTTCCGGCTCGATAATATCCTCGACCCAATACCGCTTACTGGCTGTCACATCCCCGGGCAGCGAGAAGTTCGGCAGCGTCGAAAGCGCAATATTGTGTGCCCGCCCAATTCCGCTCTCCAGCATTCCGCCGCACCACACCGGCATTCCCGCCTGTTGCGCCAGATCGTGAATACGCTTCGCCACCGTGTAGCCGCCAACGCGCCCCAACTTAATATTGATAATTTTGCAGGCGTCAAAATCAATCGCCGCCTTAGCCTGTTCCTCGGTATGAATGCA
>Ga0182024_10008283_pt1 | contig 22012 bp, 22 predicted proteins | sample P32metaG_FD_120480 | JGI IMG/M metagenome (GOLD analysis project Ga0182024, IMG submission 120480) | Permafrost microbial communities from Stordalen Mire, Sweden - P3-2 metaG (Illumina Assembly) | ecosystem: Environmental > Terrestrial > Soil > Wetlands > Permafrost | place: Sweden: Stordalen...
CCCGAATCATCTAGAATCAGCAGGAGTACGCAAGAGGTGTCCCCACATGTCTAACCCCGTACCGTCAGAGCCTTCCCAAATATCGCTGAAGATGACGGTTCGTGACCAGGCGCAGGCACGTGAATTGGACATGGCCTGGCGCGAAATCATCAGCGGCGAACGGCTCGCCAGGACTGAAGTGCTCGAGAACGACATCCAGTCGATCATGGACCGGGCGCAGGAAGCGCTTCAGATAATCGAAACTGCTATCGGCAACAATCCCACCCCAGGGCAAGCGGGTCGTCTAGTCCGATTCCTCGCGGGCCTATATAACGGAGCCGACTATCCGTTCGACCTCACGGATCTGCGGGCGCTGGATACCCGGCTGGCCAACGCCTGCCTCGACTATCTGAATTATGATCGCCTTGGCAAGCGAGAGGTGCATCGCCACCTCACCGGCGGCGATCAGCGTCTACACCAATGGCTTGAGGATTACGGAATCAAGCCTCGAAGGGACAACGAGCGTGATTGATCGTTGCACATAAATCAGATGCGCTCACAATCTGACATGCAACTACCGAATCTACCCTAAGCGCCCGCAACTGAATCGGCCGAGGGCGCGCGGTCGCTGGCTCATATGGTGGTTTGGCGCAAAAACCAGTCGACGCAAATCAAACACGGAAGTACACACGATGGCCACCGACGAGCCTGCCGCAGACGATCCGGGTCAGACCGACGGTGAAGATTCGTCTTCGAAAAACAAGAAAAGCACCGAAGATTTCCTGGCCAGAAAACTTCGCCTGGAAAAGGAAGCTGCCGAGCTGGTCGCCTCACTCAATGATGGCGTCTTCTCCGATGTAAAGACCAAAGTCGCGTGGGTACTCAATTTGTTTCCGCATACGCGAAATAGCGATATATCACTCACACTAAAATACTGGGAGCTCTACCACTCCGATCTTTTTAATCCCACCTCAATGAATCCTCGAGACATGTTCAAAATGGAGCGCGAAACAACCATCGTCCGCGTGAGAGCCAAGATCCAAAATGAATATCACCTATTTCCAGCTGACGAGAACGTGCGACGTCGTAGGCGGGCCCTCGAAGAAGAGGTCAACGAAGCTGTCGTAGAAGATAAGCCGGAAAGAAGCATCGTCTATGTCTACGCGGATGAAACTGGGAAAAACGCCGAATTCGTATGTGTTGCGGCTGTTTGGGTCCTCACTGGGTATACCATTTTTAAGTTGAATCAAGCCATACGCACTTGGCAACAGTCGTCACCTTGGGCCGGCCGCGAACTTCATTTTGCAGAATTCAAAAAGCACCACATCGCCGCGCTTCCAGAATATTTGGCTTTAGTTCGCGCTCACAGGGAATTCCTGAGTTTTAAGGTGATAGCTGTGCAACGGTCAACGATAAAACGTCCAATCGAAGAAGTCGTTATGCGTTTGCATGAGGAAATGATGATCCGTGGTGCTAAACACGAAGTTGGCAGCAGCCGAATAAAGCTCCCTCACGCAATTCGGCTGACCGTCGACGCAGAGCAATCACTTGACACGTTTGCGTGTTCTGAAATGAAAAGTCGCATTGCAATGGCGTATCAAGTGGCACACGGTGACGGCCTGAGCGTCGAAGAGGTAACCACAATCTCGTCGCAAAAGAGCGAGCTTGTACAACTCGCCGATCTAATTGCAGGTGCCGTCAATAGGCGAAAAAATCATACCGGCGAACTGGGCTACAAGGATGAAATGGCCGATCTAATCATAGAGCAGCTCGACATCCAGCTCGAAAAAGACGACATTCCAGACCTCGACGCCACGACTTGGTTGTTTGTTTAGCCGAATACAGGAACGCGTTTGATCTCATCTGGTAGCGATCATGTCGGGCATTGTGCGCATCTCGCGATTTGGGATAATCAATGGCATTTCTAAAAGGATCATTCGCCGCGGCCGCGGTGACTCGTTGTTTAGCGGCCGCCTGTATCCGATTTTCCAGCGACTTTAGGAATCGCACGACGGATGCGACGTGCTCCGGTGCGTAGAGACGATGGGTGGCACGATCTACCGTCAGACTGTGTACGAGCCGCTGTACCGGAAACGCTGCCCAGCGCCCAAAACCGGCCATTAGACCGGCGCGGGAAGGGGAATCTCTAGCTTTTCTGGCCGGGCGAATTGCAATCTATAGCACTCCGTGCTATAGGTAAGGACGAATAAACAAGCATGGCGATCTACAAAACCCGCTGGTTCGCGCGTTGGGCGCGTAAAGAGGGGTTATCGGATAAGGCGCTGCGTGGAGCCGTGGAAGAGATGGCCAAAGGGCTCTTTGAAGCCGATCTTGGCGGCGATCTGTTGAAAAAGCGGATTGCGCGACCGGGACAAGGCAAAAGCGGGGGCTACCGCACCTTGGTCGCGACCAACCGGAGCAGCCGCTGGATATTTGTGTATGGCTTCGCCAAGAACGCGCGCAGCAATATCGATCCGGATGAAGAGGCGGCGCTGAAGAAATTGGCGGCCACATTGTTAAAATTGACACCGGCCGCGCTCACCAAGGCGCAAACCGCCGGCGAAATTATCGAGGTAAGCGATCATGCGTAAGAAAGCATCGAAGATCCTAGAGGCCGTGCACGCCACCGCAAAAGGGCTGCACGCTGCCGGCGCCATTGACCAAGTGACCATGCGGGAATTCGACCATCTCAGCCTGGTGCCGGCTCCCTCTCTGCGCCCAGCCCAGATCAAACGCATCCGCGAGACCTCAAACGTCAGTCAGGCGGTATTTGCCGCGCTCCTGAATACGAGCGTCTCCACGGTACAGAAATGGGAAATCGGCCAAAAGCGCCCTACCGGCACGGCGCTCAAACTCCTGCATCTGGTGCAGAAGAACGGCTTGGAAATCGTCGGTTAAGCCATCATCGCCGTGCCGCCCTTCGCTGAACTGACATAGATGCGCCCCCGACAACCGTGGATGAAGTCTGTAATCGGCAACTTGCCACTACAGAAACGCCTTCTCGTGACGGACCAATTCCTCATGGAATCACGCCCAGGCACGTGTTACGAACTACTACGCGGCAATTTGAAAGCTAGATTGACGTGAGCAAAAACCGGAAAGCAAGGACACGCGCATATCTGAACTGGTCAGGTACGGTCACAGGATAATCTATGCCGCTAAACGAAGCCGACACGTGTAGGACTTACGTTCTTCCGAAGCTATACAGCGCGGGCTGGGAAGACACCCAGATCAGCGAGCAGAAGAGCTTCACCGATGGTCGCATTGTACTGATCGGAAGCCGCGCCATTCGCCGCCCTCAAAAGCGGGCGGACTATTTACTGCGGTATCGCCGGGATTTCCCGATCGCCGTAGTCGAAGCCAAGGCGGTCTATAGGACCGCCGGGGATGGTCTCCAGCAGGCAAAGGAGTATGCACAGATTCTGGGGCTCAAGTTTGCCTACGCGACAAATGGCCACAGCATCATCGAGCACGACTTCCTGACAGGGCTGGACAACGAAATTCAGAACTTTCCACGACCTTCTGAGTTGTGGGACAAACTTCGGGCAGCCGAGAATATCTCCGAGGCTGTGGGCGAACGCCTGCTCACTCCGTACTATCATCTGTCGGGCAAATCGCCCCGTTACTACCAAGAGATCGCCATCAATGGCGCCGTGAAGGCTATTCTTCTCGGTAAGAAGCGCGTGCTGCTCACGCTTGCGACCGGAACCGGCAAGACTGTCGTCGCATTTCAAATCTGCTGGAAACTCACAAACGCACGCTGGAACCGCGCTGGCGAGCATCGTCGCCCTCGCATTCTTTACCTCGCTGATCGCAATGTCCTCGTCGATGAGCCCAAGGACAAGACTTTTGCACCATTTGAAGATGCACGACACAAGATCGAAGGAGACGCAATCAAGAGCCGTGAGATGTATTTCGCGATCTATCAATCTCTGGCCAAGGATGAACGTCGCCCCGGTTTATATCGCGAATATGCACGAGATTTCTTCGACCTGATCGTCGTTGATGAGTGTCACAGAGGTAGCGCCAGAGATGAAAGCAACTGGCGCGAGATACTGGAATACTTTGAACCCGCCTTTCAGCTCGGAATGACGGCAACGCCGCTCCGCGAAGATAACAGGGACACATATCGTTACTTCCAGAACCCTCTGTACATCTACAGTCTTCGGCAAGGAATCGAGGACGGTTTTCTCGCGCCTTATCGAGTGCACCGTATTGTTTCAACCGTCGATGCCGCTGGGTGGCGTCCAACGCCGGGCGAACTTGATCGGTACGGCCGCGAGATCCCGGACAGCCTCTACGGCACAGCTGAATTCGACAAAGTAGTTGCCCTCAAGGCGCGTACAGAAGCTATTGCGCGCAACTTGACAGATTTTCTCAAGAAATCTGACCGGTTTGCGAAGACCATCGTCTTTTGTGTTGACCAGGAGCACGCCGAAGAGATGCGAAGGGCACTGAATAACTGCAACGCGGATCTCGCCAAGCAATATCCGGACTATGTAGCCCGAGTTGTTTCTGACGAAGGAGACATTGGCCGTTCACATTTGAGCCGCTTCATGGAATTGGAGACCACCACACCGACTATCCTCACGACATCTCAGATGCTCACGACGGGAGTCGATGTCCCCACATGTAAAAATGTGGTCATCGTGCGGACTGTCAATTCCATGACGGAGTTCAAGCAGATCATTGGCCGTGGCACACGCGTGCGCGATGACTACGGGAAGTTATTCTTCAATATCCTCGATTACACGGGAAGTGCTACGCGCCTCTTTGCTGATCCAGACTTCGACGGTGATCCAGTCCAGGTGACGGAAGAACAAATGGACGGCAGTGGTGAAACTGTTGCAACACAAACGCTGGTTGACCAGCAAGAACCCACGGCACACGATGACGAAGCGCCTGCGACTAGCTTAACTTTTGACGATGATGAGGCTCCGCGCCGTAAGTTCTACGTTGATTCCGGCGTCGTCGAGATTGCTGCGCATCTCGTCTATGAGCTAGACGCGGACGGCAGACGGCTTCAGGTCAAGAAATTTACCGAATACACCGGAGAGAGTGTAAGGAAAATGTATCCTTCGGCTGCTGAGCTTCGCGGTAGATGGAGTAACGCGGATGAACGCGCCGTTATCATCGGTGCATTGGAGGCTAAGGGGATATCGTTCGAAGAACTCGCGGAGGCATCCAAACAGCCCGATGCCGATCCCTTCGACCTCTTATGCCACGTAGCCTACAGCGCGCCCATTAGAAGCAGGCGCGAGCGGGCAGAGGCGGCGCGCATCGGCGGCAAGGCATTTTTCGATAAGTTCGCCAATGGGGCACGGACTGTGTTGAATGAACTGTTGGAGAAGTACGTCGAATTTGGCACGGCGCAATTTCAGATACCGGACATACTCAAAGTTCCACCGATATCCCAGCACGGTAACGTGGTTGAAATTGCCGGCTTTTTTGGTGGTCCCGATCAAATGCGTCAGGCAGTCGGTGAACTTCAACAACTTCTGTATGCAGCGTAAGAGAGACGAATGACACGATCGGCAGCAAGAAAAGCGGAAGCACCGAAATCAACGGCGCATCAGCTCGGCAGCATTATCAAGGCCTGCCGCGACATTATGCGCAAGGACAAAGGGCTGAACGGCGATATTGACCGCCTGCCAATGCTGACTTGGATCATGTTCCTCAAATTTCTCGACGACATGGAGCATGTACGACAGGCGGAAGCCAAACTCGCCGGCAAGCGCTACCACGCCAGCATCGATCCGCCATATCGGTGGCGAGATTGGGCAAGCAGACCAGAAGGGATAACCGGCCCAGAATTGATTGCATTCATCAACCAAGATGAAACCATGCGACCGGATGGGAAAAGAGGTGCGGGACTGTTTGCGTACTTGCGCGCACTTGAGAGTATGAATGGCGATCGACGGGACGTGATAGCGCGTGTTTTTCAAGGCACAATCAACCGCATGGTCAACGGCTATCTGCTTCGCGATGTCATCAATCGCGTGAACGACATCCATTTCACTTCGAAAGATGAGATTCACACGCTCGGACACATGTATGAAACGATGCTTCGCGAAATGCGTGACGCGGCCGGAGACTCCGGTGAGTTTTATACGCCCCGCGCCGTCGTTAAATTCATCGTAACTGTCGTTGACCCGCAACTCGGTGAAACCATTCTCGACCCCGCTGCTGGAACCGGCGGCTTTCTAGTCGAGACGTTCGATCACATTAAGAATCAAGCCAAGCGTGCGCAGGACCATGAACGCCTACAACACGGAACGCTCAGTGGCATTGAAGCAAAGCCGCTGCCGTACTTGCTTTGCGAGATGAATTTGCTTCTTCACGGCATGGAGTACCCAGAAATTGACCCTGGCAATGCGCTGCGCTTCCCGTTGCGGGAAATAGGAGACAAAGATCGGGTTGATGTCATCATGACTAATCCACCGTTTGGAGGCGAGGAGGAGAGGGGCATATTGTCCAACTTTCCGCAGGATAAGCAGACTGCCGAGACCGCCCTACTGTTCCTCCAACTCATCATGCGAAAGCTGAGGCGTCCAATCGGTGGTTCAAAAGGCGGCCGTTCAGGCGTTGTCGTACCTAACGGTTTCCTCTCAGGCGACGGAATCGCTGCCCGCATTAAGGAAGAGCTTTTGGCGGAGTTCAATCTGCATACGATTGTGCGCCTGCCAAACGGCGTGTTCTCTCCGTACACGCTTATCCCGACCAATATTCTTTTCTTTGATCGTAGCGGGCCGACAAAGGACGTGTGGTTCTACGAACAGCCCTTACCAGAAGGCAGAAAACAATACACCAAGACGGCTCCACTTCAGGTATCTGAATTCAGTGACTGCCATGCATGGTGGAAGCGGAGAAAGGAGAGCGACCGCGCCTGGCGCGTGACCGCGGATCAAGTCAGGGCTGACGGCTGCAACCTCGATATCTTCAACCCGAGAAAACCGCGCGTCGAGGAATTTACACCAGAGCAGTTAACGGCATCCTTACTGACCAAGGAACAGCGCATTGTCGAACTGCTGAACGAAATTCAAAAAAGCATCGGTGCTTAAGATGCGGGCTGGTTGGAAAAATCTTGGGTTTGATGAATTCCTAAAGCCAAATGTGCGGCCATACCTTCTTGGCTCATCGGAGGACGCCAATTTGGTGGGTATGCGCTGGTACGGGGAGGGGCCGTTTCATCGCGAATTGAAGGCGGCTATGAAAATAGCCAAGAAAACTCACTTTCAGATTAGGGCTGGCGATGTTATCTACAACAAGCTGTTTGCCTGGAAGGGCACATTCGGAATTGTGCCACCCGCGCTTGGCGGAATGTTTGTTTCGGACAAGTTCCCTACTTATGAACTCAACAGGGCAAAGGTCTCCGAACGATACTTAGGTTGGTATTTCAAGTACTCGCCACTATGGGATCAGGCGCGCGAAAAATCTACGGGGTCAGCCGCTGTATCGAAGTTGACTCTAAATCCTCCACGATTTCTTGAACTGACGCTCATGGCACCCTCCGACATAAGAGTACAGGAAGCGATCGCCGATAGACTCGATGCGCACGCGGCAAGGGTCAACGAAATTAGAAGCCTCAAGATCAAGGGGGAAAGTGAGATTAAAGCCTTGTCCCAGGCAATTATAAGTCATGTTCTCGCCGACATCCCTTCCGACGGCCGACTGGATTCCGTGCTGACGGAGAAACCGAAAAATGGTTGGTCGCCGAAATGTGATAATTCGGAAGAAGGCGTTGCGGTCCTTGGATTGCACGCAATTACAGGCTTTCACTACAAAGCTACCGGCGTCAAAAGAACGTCGCTACCAACCGATCCTGACGCCGATTACTGGCTACGACCGAACGATCTCCTGATGTCGCGAAGCAATACGCCTGATTTGGTTGGTCATGCGGCTATCTACTCTGGCGATCCGCGACCGTGCATTTATCCGGACTTGATGATGCGATTGACCGTAAATGAAGCTCAAACGGACAAACGGTTCATATGGTACTGGTTGCAAACGAAGCAGTCTCGGAAGTTCATTGAATCGAAGGCAAAGGGGACCAGTCCTACGATGAAGAAGATATCGCAGGATGTAGTCCGTGCTATTCCCTACCCGGCTGCCCTTACGCTTGCGATGCAGGCGCGGAAGGTTGCTCAGCTGGATAGGCTCCTGGACGCCGTAATCGCTATGGCTAGCCTTTCAGAAAGTTGGCAGACGGAAGTTAATGCGCTCATTCCCGCACTGCTTGAGAAAGAATTTGGATCGCCTGTCAGGACGCCAAATCTACTTAACGATTCGAAGGTGCGGCGTCTGAATTTTCGGAGCAATGCTTAACCCATACAATGAGCTGAGTTCTTCCGGCTGGAGGTGCAGCATTCCCGCGAGATCGGAAATCGAGTATCCCAACTGTGAGATATGTGCGTCGATCAGATCTGGCAGGACGCTGTCTTTCTCTGCTGGAAAGTCTAACTCTGGGGGCTCACTTTGACGGATCTTCGCGACGCTAAACTGCTGCCAGAGATAACGTTCTTGGTTGTAGGCGAGAAGACTGAGTGAGCGCGCCCGCATAAGGAGCGACGCCATTGACACCCGCCACAGCGGCTTCAATTCAGCAAGTAGCCGTAGGTCAATACGACGGGCAAAGCTCGGCCTGATATCTTTTGTGGGCATTAGAAAATGGCTGGCGAATTCATTCGCTTGTTGCTCCATGTCCTGTGTTGGTTGGTTTCGGTGCATCACCAAGTGTCCCAATTCGTGCGCAAGCGTGAAGCGCATCCTGTCCGCTGGCTGACTTGCATTCAGGACGATGAGCGGCGGCAGCCCCGGCGCCGAGAACGTAACGCCATCGACAGCAGACCCTGCCATATCGGAATGCACAACCACGACCCCGGCTGCTTCAAGCGCGCTCGTGAGGTCTGGAACCGGCCCTGCGGGCATTTTCCACTGCGCGCGCACCAGGCCAGCGATGCGTTCAACATTTTCAAATTCATCAACGGGGAGGTTGGGCAATGGATAGGTCGGAGCAACCTCAATAGCTTGCAGTAAGCGTCGCAGATGCATTAATCGTACATTGAGTTCGGCGACTATCTGGTCCATCTCACGGGCACTGACGGCTGCCTTTTTTCGCCACATTGGATGCACGCTGACTGGGGCACCGAAGACGGGGTCTGTCTGGATGAAGAACGCGCGTGGTAGTGCGTACACTGCTGCCGCGCGCTCGATCAGGTCTTCGGCAAAGCCCGAGAGCTTGTTTTCGATGCGCGAAAGCATAGCCTGGCTGATGCCCAGACGTTCGGCGGCATCGCCTTGTTGGAATCCTCTTAGTTGCCGCGCCACGCGCAGCAGATCGGCATTCCCCGTGTCAGACATGTGCTACTTCTCGCCAGTGTCTTTCTTTTGCCTCACGTCCTTTTCGCGCACCTTGATGATGGGCCGGCGCTCCGCTTCGGTCGGCGAAGAAAGTGGGAGTGGAATGATTTGAGCTGTTGTTTCAGGCATCACAAGATAATTCCACAAGCGGACATCTTTGTTTCGGGCTGCAACCAGCACTTGCTCAATCTGAGTCTGGAGGTGATTGAGCACGTAAACAACTTCAACCTTTTGAACGTGGGGCAAGTCCGGAAGGTCTTGTTGTTGATCGACAAAGCCCAGCGTGGCTTGCGTTTGGATATTTGATCCCAAGCCGTTGTCGGTAGCCTTTTTGAAGCGCAATAAGACTGAATCACCAAAGACGAATTTGATCGTCTCGTCGCGTCTCAAAGTGCGGACATTGCTATCCCCGGCAAACGCCGCCTCAGCTCTTTGAACGATAAAGTCATAAACCAGACAGGCCCGGCTGCGGGCCGGAAACATCAATCGCCCCGCCAGTGACAACGCGCGCCAATCTTCCCACCCGCCGTGGACCGCATGAATAATTTGCGTTTCATACCTGGCGAGAGCCGCATGCACGACCTGTTCATTGGCTAAAGTCATCATCACCCCCGTCTCAATCTTGACGGGGTGACTGTAATCCGATAGTTTTGCAAAATCAACGTGAATTTTGCATCTTGTTATGCAGAATCCGGGCCTGGGTGCGAGACCCATCTGCCAGCAAGGGAAAATAGGGGTGACCACAGAATTGAGCACCCCCGCAACTCGGCAATTTGACCAAGGAAGATCTGTGCTGCAAGGACCAATAAATGCACATTCAGAACATCGAAATCGGCAATTTTCGTAAGCTCCAAGCGGTACGAATTGATTTCGCGGAAAAAAGCACGGTGTTTGTCGGTGCCAACAACAGCGGCAAAACCTCGGCAATGGCCGCACTGCGCTGCTTTCTGGTTGACCCTGCCACCTTTTCAATTAACGATTTCACTTTAAGCCACTGGATCACGATCAATGCCGCGGCCTTAAAGTGGGATAGCCTAGACACCGAGAGTCCTCCGGATGTGTTCGCGTGGAGTTCGGTGCTGCCATTCATCGATATCTGGCTTGATGCTCCGACCCATGATTTGCACTACGTTCAAAAGCTGTTGTCGACACTTGACTGGACCGGCCCCCGCATCGGTGTCCGTCTCCGCTTTCAACCGAAGGATGAGGTAAACCTTCGACAGGAGTACTTGAAAGCGCGCGCTGATGTCGCGTCCGTAATGGCGCATCGCAGTGCCGCCCCAGCGACAACTACCGGCGAACCCGGCATCCCGGATTCTAGGGCTGCCGACAGTTCGCCATACACTTTCGCGCTCTGGCCGCAAACGATGACCGACTTTCTGTCGCGACGCCTGCGTGGAACCTTCGAAGTGAGAGCATATCTCCTAGATCCTGCGGCGCTTCAGGCGCCCGCCGACGGTATCGCACGCCCGCAGGCGCTTCCCGCGGAGAGCGAACCTCTTGACGGTGATCCCTTCCAGGGTCTGATTCAGATTGACGAAATAACCGCCCAGAGAGGCTTTGGTCATGCCGGAGCTGCCCGTTCTGCACGCGGCGATGATGCGGCCGATGATCCACAGGACAACGTGGGCGGCAAAAAGCTTTCAACACAACTTCGATCCTATTATACGCACCACCTCGACCCGTTTGACCGCCCTGAGCCGCACGATCTTGAAGCCTTGCAGGCGCTCCACGTGGCACAGACGGCATTCGGTGTTCGACTCACCGAATGCTTCGCGGACGCGCTAAAAGAGCTGGAAGAAATCGGATATCCGGGGGTCACCGATCCCACGTTGACCATTACAACGAATATCAAGCCTATCGACGGCTTACGACACGGGTCCGCCGTTCAATACGAGATTCCGACGAATACGGCGGACCAGGCAATAAGTCATCGCCTGCCGGAGGATTCAAACGGATTGGGATACCAGAACCTGGTATCCATGGTGTTCGCCTTAATGAGCTTCCGCGACAAATGGATGCGGGTCGGCAAGGCAAGCAATCCGCAATCTGAAGCGGCCGGATTTATTCCTCCGCTCCATCTTGTGCTGATTGAGGAGCCCGAAGCCCATCTTCATGCTCAAGTACAGCAAGTTTTCATCAAGCAAGCCTACGAGGTATTGCGAAAGCATTCGAAGCTAGGCGACGATAAGGCGTTACGGACTCAGCTCGTCGTCAGCACGCATTCCAGTCACCTCGCACATGAGGCTGATTTCGCTTCATTGCGTTATTTTCGACGCCTCCCGGCGCCGCCGGTTCCCGGATCGGTTCCTATTTCATCGGTCGTCAATTTATCGGAAATATTCGGCGGCCCCGAAGCCACGCCGATCTTCGTCAAACGGTATCTCAAGGCAACCCATTGCGATTTATTCTTCGCCGATGGTGCCGTTCTCATCGAAGGACCGGCCGAGCGCATACTCGTCCCGCATTTTGTCCGAGAGCGCGCCGAATACGCGTACCTACGCCGTTGCTACATCACCTGGTTGGAAATCGGCGGTAGTCACGCCCATCGCCTCAAGTCGCTTATCGAACACCTCGGTCTGAACACGCTGATCATCACGGATATCGATGCGAAGGACGGAACCGGCGCGTCCGTTTCGCCGAAGCGCAATTCCGCCCAGACCGCTCGCAATCAAACGCTCAAGACTTGGCTGCCGAAGGAGGAATCGCTCGACGCACTGCTCGACAAGCGTGCCGCCGAAAAGATATTCGAAGATCCCAGCGGCTACGGCATACGCGTCGCCTATCAAGTACCGATTTCTATGGCGTTCAAGAATGCGGCTCCGGCGGAAGCCTTGGCCAATACATTTGAAGATGCGCTGCTTTACGAGAATCCGCAATTATTCGCCGCACTGACGGGACACGGACTAATTGCCAAGTTTCGTGACGCACTGTCGGACGCCGCGGATCTTGCGGCATTAGCGGAAGCCGTCCGGACAGCACTGAAGTCGGGCGACAAGGCGGAATTTGCGCTCGACTTGTTGTATAGCGAAGAAATCAAGGATTTACGGACGCCCGGCTATATTCACGAGGGGTTGGAATGGCTCACGACGCAGCTGAAGCGCAAAGAGCGCGATACGGTCGGTAACCCGACCGGTGATGCGTCGTGAACGCCGTCAGCCCCGCCGCCACGGGAAACGACGACGACGCGGGCGCCGACGCGACGATTGCCGAGTGTCTCAGTCTTAAGGTGCCGCGGAGCTTTTTCTTATTCGCCGGTGCGGGCTCCGGAAAGACGCGCTCACTGGTGACCGCCCTGAAACACGTTCAACGCGAATCGAGAACGCAAATGCGGCTCCGAGGGCAGCGGGTCGGCGTCATAACTTTCACCAATGCCGCGTGTGATGAGATCACCAGTCGTATTGAGTACGATCCCACGATTGATGTAGCAACGATTCATAGTTTCGCCTGGTCGCTGATCGGCGGACTCAATAGCGACATCCGCAATTGGCTGCGGGGAGCATTGGCGGCCGACATCAATGACTTGGTAGGCGAAGAAGCCCGTGGGCGTAAAGGCACCAAAGCGTCGGCAACGCGCCAGCTCCAGATCGCTTCCAAGACGAAGCGATTGCAGTCCCTGGATACCATCAAGCGCTTTGTCTATAGCCCGACCGGCGACAACCGCAGCCGCGATTCCTTAAACCATTCGGAAGTCATCAAATTGACCTCGCACTTTCTGCGGTCCAAGCCCGTCATGCAGAGCATTTTGGTCAGTCGATATCCGTTTCTTCTCATCGACGAAAGCCAGGATACGAACAAGGATCTTATTGATGCATTCTTCGTGGTGCAGGCTGCGCACAAAGAGCATTTCGCTCTCGGTCTTCTCGGCGACATGATGCAGCGCATTTACAGCGACGGGAAGGAGGGTCTGGGCCAGGGATTGCCCAGCGATTGGGCGACACCGGCGAAGCTGCTTAACCATCGCTGCCCAAAGCGCATAGTGGCCCTGATCAACAACATTCGAAATCCCGTCGACCGTCAACAGCAACAACCCCGTACCGACAGCGTGGAGGGATACGTTCGGCTCTTCATCCTTCCGAACGATTTGGCGGATAAACCGGCTGCGGAGCGGGCGATCGCTCTCCGCATGGCGGCAATCACATCAGATGAAAAATGGGCCGATCCGAAAGGGTACAAGAGTTTAACTCTGGAACACCGCATGGCAGCCCGCCGCATGGGGTTTTTAGATGTGTTTACCCCTCTTTACCCCGTTCAATCTTTTAGCACAGGCCTGCTCGACGGCTCCCTCCCGGCCGTGCGGTTCTTCTCCGAGGAGGTTCTGCCGCTCGTCAACGCTCACCGGCGGGGTGATAGGTTTGCGGTGGCTCGGATTGCCAGGCAATCGTCGCCGCTGCTGAGCGCGGATGTCCTGCGGGCCTCCTCCGATCAACAAGCGCAACTCCGCTCCGCGACTGCGGCGATCGATGACTTGATGGCACTTTGGAATGGTGGTGCCGATCCCTCGCTGCTTTCAGTACTCAGGTCAACGGCACAAACAAACCTCTTCGCCATCCCGGAAATCCTTCAACCCCAAGTCTCCCCGGGGTCTGCGAGCGACGCACTCGATTTAGGCGAGGATATTGAAGACGTCGATCTGCCTTCTGAACGCGATGCCGCCGTCGAAGCCTTTCTGAATGCCCCGTTTTCGCAAATTGAACCATACAAGACATACGTGACGGGCAACGCCCACTTTGACACCCATCAAGGCGTCAAGGGGCGCGAATTTGAACGGGTGATGGTCATCATGGACGATTCCGAAGCCCGCGGATTCATGTTCAAGTACGAGAACCTATTCAGCGGCAATGCCGGGACCAGTTCCTCAACGGCTTCCACGCGACGACTGTTCTATGTCACATGCAGCCGTGCCATGAAAAGTTTGGCCCTGGTGGCGTATTCGACTTCGCCGGAGCGGGTGCGGGGGCACCTGCTATCCGAAGGCTGGTTTCTTGACGAGGAGATCCACGTCGGCGTACCTGGTTAACACCGCGGGAGGGGCGTCCGGAAGATTCGATAAATCCATTACGAGAAGGGGTGTGACATGCCGCTCGGCAACGTAAAACCTGAAGCGCTGAATGCATTCCAAGCCGCTTACGATTCGGCTCACGAAGACGCGGCATTTGAATCGCGTTGAACTTTCCTTGCCGCATTCCCGCGTCGGCACCTCAAACACCTTCTGTCGACATCGACATTCTCTTGTCGTTTTTCTTTCATTTTGGCACTTTTCGCCTTTCATGGCGGCACACGGGAACGGGGCCGCAAAAACTCTTTAGGCCTATGTTCTTCGATGAATACATATGTCCAACAGAACCCGGCAGGTGCTATCTTGATTCTGCAACACAGTTCCGCGTTTTGCGTTCATCGTGACACTGCCCGGGCAACACGGCCTTCAACGTGGCACCAGCCGGCTCGGGGCGGGCAAGTGGAATGCACAAGAAGTCCCTTCACCTTTCGATCAAGCTCAGGTGTTGTGCCGTCCTTGGATGCGCAGTTGTCGTCGTCGATCTCTTCGGCGGCTCCTGAACTCCTGTTCGGATCGTGACTGGCGAAGAGCGCGACATCCACGTTGGCAAACCGCGAGATGAGCCCGTAGGTCCGGCACTGGCGGTAACTCAACCGCAGAAGCCGGGGTTGCATAGGCACCCAACAAATGAGCGCCTTGGCCTAGAGATGCGTGGACCGGCCATGGATCTGTGCTCTACTTTGAGGCGTCATTTTCCGAGGCTGTCGTTGACAGCTCTGGCACACGCTGAGCAAACGTGTCACGTTGAAAGGTGAAAAATGCCAAAATGAAAGAAAAACGACAACTCCTTCGGCGCGACGCCGATAATTTGGTCGCGGGGAAATACAGGTAATTACGGCGTAAACAAGTCCGTGCTGCGAGCGGAAACGCCCATCCCGCCTATTTCACTTTCGTGTAATCGTCGCTGTAATGATCCGGATACTCGGCCACAACGGCGGTCACGCTGCCGCTTTTGTCTTTCTGAAAGTTGAACTCGAGGTCAACTCCCACGCAATAGAATTTGGTTTGCGTAAAAGAGCGAAGCTCGCATCGCCCGGCCGGGCCTGTGGTCGCGAGCTCGCCTTTCTCGTAGGTGATCTTTATTCGATCGTCCTGATATCGATACTCCCCCACGTAAGATGCCAAGGTCTGGGCGGGCAGCGGTGGACTCGGCACGACGGTGTCGACATCCACTTTGTAATTGACCAGTGCGGCCCGCGCTCCGGTATTGCCCGGATAGCTTTGCAACGCTTGAGTCAGATAACCGATCGCGCGCGCATCGTCTTTCTGCATGCCTGCAACCTGCGCGAGCTCGGAAAGTGTCTGGGTATTCTTGGGATCACGCTCCAGCATCTTTCGACCGATGGCTTCTGCGTCGGCAAAGCGGTCTCTGCTCGACAGTTCCCAGACCATTCGGGCATAGGTCGCCAACGGCACCTCCACCGAGTACCCCAGTCGCTTGGAAACTTCCACGTAGTGCCGCTCCAAGCCCGACAATCCGGCTTGGTCGAATAACTCGATCGGATCCGCCACCCGATAGCCCTTGAAAATGGCCTGGAGTCCTTCGTAAATGCCGAGATAGGGGATGGTGCCATGGTCCTCATCCGGTGAGCGCTTGAATTGCCAGCGGAGGTCAGGGATCTTGCTCTCTTCGAGCACTGCCGAGAGTTTCCAGGCGCCACCCAACATCTCCTGACCTTCGCTGCCCATGGAGAGATAAAGATCAGCGCGCAAATCCTTGTGGGCGGCAAAGAATGGCGGCGATGTCTTGACCAAAGCTTGGTCGTCCCACCAGAGAGAGGGACTGATGGCGATATACCCCTGGAATACGTCGGGGCGGTTCATGAGTGCATAGACGGCGAACAAACCTCCCAACGAATGACCAACCAACACGCGATAAGGGCGGGTTCGATACGTGCGATCGATGGTGGGCAACAATTCGTCGGCGATGAAGGCGAGAAACTTGTCCGCTCCTCCCGCCGACCCTCCAAAGGCCTTGGCGGGCCGGGAGGGTGTCATGTCGCGGGTTCGGTTCGTGTTCTTGATGCCAACGACGATCATCGGAGGAATACGACCGTTCTCGGAAAGCATATCTACCGCTGCGGCCGCGAGCGTGAACTCAGACTCCGGATCCTGCAATATGAGAACCGGATAGGCGTCTCTTCCGGACTTATATTTAAAGGGGGTATGAATGAAGTACGTTCGGGTTTCCGCCAGCACCTTCGACTCGATTTGGAATTTGTTGCCGATGACGACAGGGTCAGTCTGGCTCTCCGCGCCCCATACTCCAAGCGATGAAACCGAGGCCCACACTGCCAGTATGGCGGGCAGCAACAATCGGGGAAAAGCAGGTGTTTTCACAATCGATCCTTACTTCCGTCAAGAGTCGCGCCGGTATTTGAGTCGTTCCAATGGAACTTCTTCACCCCTATGGCGATTGGAGTGCCGACAATTGCCCCCCAGTAAAATGCCGTCAAGCCACTCTTGGAGGCTGGTATTCGCGCCGGTAGCCCACGGCCCCGCATAAGGTGCGGATCTCCTCGGCCCCCAGATGCCGGGAAACATAAAAGCGGGACAGTCGATCGAGGCCCGCTCGGATCGAATTGATGGGCATGACATCCGTCCGATCAAAGCCTTCGCCGCGCCGCGCCGCTTGACGGCGAGTCAGTAAGATTGTTGTGAAAACCTGCCATAGCGCTCCCAACACTCTCAAGACCCAGAGTCGTCGCGGCCCGTGGCCGCGGCCGCCCTAGCCATCCCCGACCGAGCCGCATTGATCTTCTCGGCGTATTTCAGCGGCATCCGCGTCGACTTCCATCCGTCGGCCTGCGTGATCGCCGCCAGATTATTCTCCGTCTGGCCGGGCTGTTCACACATCCTTGTGTTCGCCCGGCGACGGCGGCCCAGAGGCGCGACTCCGGTCCGCTTCCCGGACTTCGTCCGTTGCGACCGCGTCGCCGCTACTGGCAAATTCCGGCGCGAATTTCATCTGCGGTGCATAGACGGTAATTCGGAGGGGGTGTCGGCATGACTGTCGGAGCAGGCGTCGGGATGACTGCCGGCGCCGCGGTAGGTACTGGTGCTTTCGGCGCTGCTTTGATTGCCGGAGCGGGTGTCGGTGCTGGGGTGGGTGCTTTCGGCTTCGGTGCATCCTGCACCAAATGCCACCCATGAGCATTCATGCACGAATTAAATAGATCCACATTCGTTTCGATGTGTTGGTCGGCCGCGCCGCCATATTGATCGAAACTCGCGGATGATTGTTGCTGCTGAGATTCTTTCAAACATGTGTACTTGTCCCTCTCGAAATCCGCGGTGGTGGCCCTTGGGTTATACCAGTGCATCGGTGTCGAGCTGCAGGACGCGAGGAATAATGTGGTGGCAATGCTATGAATGACAATTAATTTCTTCAATGCAGCGCCCTTCCAGTTAGGCAATCCGGAACACTAGGGTTGATTGGCGATAGTGACATCTTGATCAAATCGATTTCTAAGATCGTCAGCCAAAGTATGCTCACCCTGGGCATTTAGGAAATCCACACCTTTGAGAATAGATGCCCGAATGTCATCGAGTTGCTTTGCTGAAAATCGCGATTCGCTAATCTCTTGTAGCTTTATGTTGTAGTACTCGATATTAAGGGCGCCGGTGGAATAGCGACCCAGGACCTTTACGCAATCAAAGCGGAATGCGCGGTCATGTGAAGTTAGTGAAACGATCTTCTCTGCATCATCAAATTTTTGAACGCATCCCGCAAAATCCGCATGCGCGGCCGCGTAATAGGCTTCGATCTTGCGGTCGTTGTATGCCTTAGAATCCTGGCATTGAATCTGAATGCTCCGCCTTTCGCCCTTACGGTTAATTTTCATTGAAACTACACTGTTTGCAGGCACAGCCTCCGTCGCCTTTACAAGGTCGTCAAGTGTTGCGCCGTCGCTATCAAATTCCGTAGCGCCGAACGACAGGAGGTGATCGCTGTCCTGGATTGCCTTATTGGAAGATCGCGAAACAGCTCTCTTGGAAATGGCGACTCCCAATAAGCAATGTGATAGTGGCGACGTGGCGGGCGCGAGTGCGCGCATTAGTGTTTTCTTGGCATTTTCCTGTACCGCAATCGCGGCGGCTGGCGACGGATATTGAGTTGGCGTTGATACGGCGGTATTGGGCTGGCAAACCGCGACAAGCAAGATACAAAGAGAGTTCTTCGTCGCTTTCGTGATTCTGGACCGTAGCCTCGTCTTTTTCATCGATGATCCCATTGATTTGTTTGGACTCGTCTACACATATCGCCTTGAGACGGCCCGGCCTCAATTATCTGGAGTTCCAATGAGTACTCTCGAAAAACAGCCAATTACACTTGAAGACATGACAAACCGAATCTACCAGAGGATGGCCTCATCTCGTAAGTTTTCTGGCATCGAGATTGAAGTGCGTAAGACTGCTTGGAACGCACGGGGGGAGAATTTTGAGGTCTTGGTACACCCGGAAGATCCAAAATCGCAACAAATCGCCGTCGGGGAATTGGGCGCCCTTGTCGCTGAAGTAACCGGCACGCTCTGTCTCATCGAGTGAGTATTTCCTAAGCCGCGAATTTATGCGAGGGGATAGACACGGCACGCCCGCAGTGTCTCGGATGGATGTTCGGTGGAAGCTCGATGCGTGACAGTCTCGTCACTTGTTCGACTAACAGGTCAAGTCGTTCGGCTGTAGTCGCGCTCGCTCGCTGTCATGCGATTGCGCAGCCGGAAGGGTTCTTCTCATTGTTATCAGCCTCCAAGGCAAGACTGGAGTAAAAATAGCAGTTTCACTGCTTATTGGTGAATTCAACAGCTACGCGTCGTCGGAGGCGACTTTGTCGCGTCCAGTAGCCGCCGCCGCCCGCGCCATCCCGGACTTCGCCGCACTGATCTTCTCCGCGTACTGCAGCGGCATTCGCGTCGACTTCCAACCTCCCGCCTGCGTGATCGCCGCCAAGTCAATGTCGAGCTCTGCGAGATCCTGCGCAGCGCCAACCCTGGTGGAGTGCCCACTCACCTCCGCAACGAACCTTGCCGGCATACCGATCCACCGCGCCACGCGTTTAAAGATCGGCGCGATGCTGCCAGGATGAAGAGGCTCGCCAATTTCATCTCGGCCAATTAAGCGCCGAAATATCGGCCCCTCCTCGATCCCCGCATGCTCGAGCCAGATCTTTAACCACTTCACCGTCTCGCGTGAGAGATAAGCCACCCTACCCTGCCCCTGCGCATCGGTCTTACCTCGGCGGATCAGCGCCTGACCGGTGCCGTTCGGCCAAAACTCAATATCCAGAACCTCGAGCGCCACGAGCTCGCCGCGACGCGCGAGCGTCTCATAGGCGACGCAGAGCATCGCGCGCTCGCGATCCGCGCGGAGCCCCTGGCCGGCGCTTCCGATAAATTCCTTGATCTCCTTCCAGCCCAAGGCACGCGCCTGCGCCTGCCGGGCCGAGGTCTCCCGGCCCATTTTTTTTAGCGCCAATCGGACTGCTTCCCCGGAACAGGGATTCAGGAGGCCCGCGCCAATGTGCGCACGCCCAATGGTGGCGACGTATCGTCTTACCGTCGCCGGCTTCTTGCCCGCCTTAACCTCGTGCTCGATGAACGCGCGGATGGTTGTCGGGTCCGCCGGCAGATACGACTCGCCGCGCCGCTCGCAGAACGCCTGGAAGATCGCCCCATCCGCTTTCTGCGCCCGCAGCGTGTTCGCTGAGTAGGCGCCTTCCGCCATCCCCTGCCATTCCCGCAAGCGGTCTAACGGTCCGATCGCCGGTTGCGCGGGCGGTGTCACCGAATGAGATTCAGGCGGCCGGTTGGGCGATATCATCCAACTACTCTACTACGCAGAACAGCATACATGCGATAACTTCCATTATCGCGTGTTTTATACGTCATGTATTAAGCGTTATCTGTTATGATATGGTGCCCGCATGGTACCAGCGCCGCCGGGTAATTACGGAACGACGCGCGAACGCGCCGCCAGCGTGTCCTTTGCAGACATCGAGGCCGCTGCGCGGCGATTGATGGTCGCCGGCGGCTATCCCTCCGTCGGGGCAGTTCGCAAGGAGTTGAAGCGCGGATCGACCACCACCATCGCTGAGGCCATGCGCCGATTCTGGAAGGACCAGGCGGCCCTGAACGCTGGCAATCCCGTGGCGCTCACCCGCCTGCCGCCCGAGTTCGCCGACGCCGCGGTCGCCCTGTGGGAACAGGCGCTGCGGCTTTCTCAGCAAACAGCAGTGATCGACAACAACGCCGCCCGCGCCCACCTTGAGCAGCTTCGCCGTGATATCGACCATCGGGTCCGCTCCATGGAGATGCGCGAAAAGGAATGGGACGTGGCCGCGCGCGTGCGCGAACGCGCGCTCGCCGACGCACGCGAGCAGATCGGCCTCTTGATGAAGGAACTCGCGGCGGATCGTGTAGCGCTTCGAGCACGCGAGGTGCGCATCGCCGATCTAGAATCTCAGGTCGAGGAACACCGGCGACAGCTCGCGACAGTCATCGCGCGCGCGATTGCGAAGAACCGGGCGGTTGCCGTGAAGAAGCCAAAACGAAAGATTCGACCTAGGCCCAAGAGGCGAGTCATGCCAAAAAAACGAGTACCATCGAAACACTCCCCACGCCGAGTGAAGAGGAAAAGCCATGGACAACGTCACTGAAATCGTCGCGCTGCTGCGCAGGCAGGCGGATCTCGAGATAGCGATCATGAATGACCGCCGCAATGCCGTCGCCACCGAGCAAGAACTCGAGGCGACCCGCCGACGACTATTTGCGCACCCGCAGGCCCTGAACGCGGTGCTGCAGACGGCGCGTGCCTTACGACGCACGCCGGACTCGGTCTCCGTGCGGGACGTGACGGATTTCGGGGGATTGAATTAGCTTGGCAAGCCGTCGACACGGCGAATTCTTCCCGGCGATCGGTGATGGGCCTCGCATTCCGTAGGTTCTTGCTCGATCGGGAAGACGCTCTCTATCGTCTCCCGAACACGACATTCGAGCGCATGCTCCAAAACCCCACTGGCCACGCCGCCCCTCGTTTTGCTGGGCAGCGCGTGCGCATGGCCTACGTCACGGTCAAGCTCACGGATCGTCAGCCGGTCCGGGTTGTTCGAACCACGTTCAGCATTCTGACGTTCAATAGCGAGGGATTCCTGGATCCAGCGGCCTTTGAACAACATCAACGGGCGCGCGCCGAGTTGGCGCTCGCTCCAGCCCTCTGGCCGCCAGCCCGCCATGCAACCATCGTCGCGGCGGCGCCCAGATTTGTCGACCAAGGAGGCCGCTGGGTGCCCTCCACCGATGTGGTAAACCTTCTTAGACGCGCAGCTATGGAACAAATGAAATGCCTGCGGCTGTAGCCTGAGCCGGCCGGGGGCCAAGTTGCGCGGGTCTCGCCTCCGGTGTACGGTACGAGACGTAATAGGCCTCGTCGATCGCCCAGACAATTGAGCGCATTGTTGGACACGGACGTCGATACTTTTTTGTTCCGATATACGAGGGGATCTCCAGTGAATAACCCCCCCCCCCCCCCAAGATCATCATTCTATCGAAGCTCCACCCCCCGGGGCCACAGCAGTCATTCCTCGCTTGTGAATTTTGACTAAACTCACCGGGGAGG
>Ga0182024_10008284_pt1 | contig 22012 bp, 17 predicted proteins | sample P32metaG_FD_120480 | JGI IMG/M metagenome (GOLD analysis project Ga0182024, IMG submission 120480) | Permafrost microbial communities from Stordalen Mire, Sweden - P3-2 metaG (Illumina Assembly) | ecosystem: Environmental > Terrestrial > Soil > Wetlands > Permafrost | place: Sweden: Stordalen...
AACGAAGCGAAAAAATGGAAGCGCGACGTTCTGGAGGCCTATCTCGGAGTCACACTGAAGCGCTTGTTCTCCACCGGCCCTGACGCTTTCGAGGAAATTTATCTGCGCCTTAAGCAATTTACGGAATCTCTGGCGGCCACGGAAATCGTAACCGACAAGCCCGCGGCCGTGGAAGGTCCACAGGCTTTGCCGCAAGCGGTTCTTGACACGGTGACCTCTTTGGCCTTCGCCATCGATGCAAAAGACCATTACACCCAGGGGCATTCGCAAAAAGTTTCCGCCTACGCCGCGCTCATCGCCGAATCCATGTCGATGACCGAGGCCGAAGTGGACGAAATTCGTCTGGGCGCGGTGCTTCACGACATTGGCAAAGTCGGTATCCCGGAAATTATTCTGAATAAAGGCGGGGCTCTGAATCCGGAAGAGTGGGAGACCATGAAATCCCACGTAACCTTTGGCGCAAAAATTCTGGAGCCCCTGACACCACTCGCGCGGATCCGCGAGATGGTTCTTCATCATCACGAATATTTTGACGGCTCCGGATATCCCGACGCTTTGGCGGGCGAGGAAATTCCACTGGGCGCGCGCATTATTGCCGTGGCGGACGCCTATGACACCATTACCAGTGACCGCGTCTATAAGAAGGGCCGCCCCTCAACCGACGCCCTCAAGGAACTGGAACGATGCGCCGATGCCCAGTTCGACGCCCGCATCGTGGACTTGTTTGTGCGCACCATGCGCCAGTTGCCCAATCCAATCATTGAAATTGCAGCGGTAGTTCCCGCGCCGCACAGCTAAGCCCTTTGCGCACTCTGCAGGTTGTCCCCCAGCATATCTGTTTCGCATTATTTTGGCTGCGGAAAGAAACTGGCGTTTGCAGTATCGTGTTGGGAATCCTGTACGGGCGTTTCGCCATCGAATAGTTTGGATGCAAAAAATTTTCGTAACGATCGGGTTGGTTCCGTTTGTTCTGCTGAGTTCGTTTGCGCAGGACGTTGAACCGGTACCGGCGCCTGCTGATGTCGCCCTCAGACTCGGAACGGAAGCTGATCTACTCCGGTTTCATCTTGGAGAATTGATACCGGTCACGTTCTCTTACAGTGCGACGATCTCCGGCAGATATACTTGGGTTGGCCAGACCAGCAAGCTCGCTGCTGCGCGAGCCCTTGAAATTTCCTGCAAACCTGCAGCCGAACGTATAAGTAGAAATTCAGAATCAGTTGCCGACCTGACCTTCGCGCGGATCCTCAACGCACCTTGCGGTGCGTGTGGGTGGAGGTGGGTATGCCGTATGCGCGGACTGCAATGCAGAATACCCGCTGACTGCGAAGGCGCTCAGTTTTGGCGTTGTGCCCATGAACGAGTATGTTCGCTTCTGTTCTGCGGGAACTTACACGTGCCAGGCTTCCTCGGCAGTGGTTACGGCCACCTCGCGTGATGAGAAGATTAGGCCGGCATTGCTAGTGAAGTCCAATCCGATAATTATGACCATTGTTGATGACCCTGGTTGGACACGCTCCACTGCCCTTTCAAACTCAAATGCCTACGAGAGGCTTTGCCGCGGCGATGACGTTGCGGAACATCATTTTTCGGAGTGTAGCGATCTGGCGCGACGCATCACTTACCTGGACACCCTGGACTCGCTCGCGATAGAGGTGAGGTGGTTCGACGGCAGACAACATGGTTGGGACAATGGTTTTTGGGATGCGATTCAACACTCGTCCAAGCCTAAAGAAGCTTTGCGTTTGATAAGCTCCCGGATTCAGGAACCGGATTTTGAGGTTATCGAAGGATGTTATGGAATGGCTAGCGAGCTCGGCCCTAAGAATAGAAGTGCCGGATGCATTCGAGAGTGGCCAACCTGCAACGTATTCATGCGCAAGCCGTCGAAAAGCTCCGTATGTACGTTCGGCTACTCGGAGGCAGTCTCAAACAAAAAAACTCAACCGTGCTCGATGAGAGTATAAAGACCTACAGCAACTTCGCCGAGCAGACGTATTGTGAAGCGCAGCCCCTGATTCCAACGGAAGAACAAGGTCAGGTCCTGGGAGCGCTTGACGCCAGGTCATAGGTGTCGCGCGACGGTGGTCACAGGGCCGGACCGGAGCCTTACGTATTAGTGTTTTTCGAGCACCACATCTTTAATCGGCACATCCCAGTGCCCATCGAGGATCTCAAAGCGCCTTTGCTCTTCTTTTTTGTAACTGTCCTGATCCGGATAGAGCTGCCGCAAAATGCCCTCACTGTCGAAATTATCGTTCGCGATTGCCGCGCTCTTAAACACGATGGTCACCCGATAATCCCATCGTCCGTCTTCGGTGCTGTGTAGACGTGGCGCAGTCATGCTCACGCGCAAGATACGTCCGAGCTCCATCTCTTTCCGCAGCACCGGGTAATGGTTTTTCTTGAATAGCGTGAGGAATTCCTCCGCATGTCCCCATTTGGCCTTGTAATAGTATTCCACCACGTAAGGGTCTTCTTTTGTCTCCGCGGCAGTGCCACTCTGTGGTGGACCTGCATAGGCTCGGGGGCTGTACGCCAGCGCGGCTGTAAAAATTACCGCCAAAATTACAAATTTCCTCGCAGCTACCATGATCGGCTTCTCCTGAGTGGGGCTAGATTCACGGGCTAATTCCAAATAGTGCCCGCATGGTACCTCTTCAATTGGGTTCACGTCGATGATGCTGCCAAATCTGGAGTGGAGATCGATATTTATAACGTTGTTAAAAATAACTTGGCAGTTCAAACTAAAACTGCACTCGGGGAAATGCCACCCTCGGTGATTGCCCACACCCACCCGGGCCATAGTTTTAAATTCCGTATACCACAATTGTTATAACGCCGATTTCCGTGGATAATAAGTTTCGCTTGCACAGTCTCTTTTACCGGCAACGGCTGATTTCACATAGCGAGGAACAAAAACGCTGATGGCTCGCGCGTCAAAACGCCACAAAACCGCTACTGCGTCTCATGCCCTTCCACAGCTAAAAAAGTCGCCCAGTGGCATTGCCGGGTTTGACGAGATAACTGGCGGCGGTCTGCCGGCGGGACGGCCCACCATTGTGTGCGGCGGTCCGGGTTGCGGCAAAACCATGTTTGCTATGGAATTCCTGATTCGCGGAGCCACGGAATTCGGTGAGCCGGGCGTTCTGATGACTTTTGAAGAGACCGGTGAGGAGATGAGCCGGAACGTGGAGTCGCTGGGATTTAACCTGCAATCGCTGGCGGACAAAAAGAAATTGTTCCTCGATTACGTGCGCATCGAACCAAGCGAAATTCAGGAAACCGGCGAGTACGACCTGGAAGGTCTGTTTGTGCGTCTCCAGAATGCGGTGGAGTCGGTAGACGCCAAGCGGGTCGTGCTGGATACGGTGGAGGCGATTTTTTCTGGTTTTGGAAATTCCGGCATGTTGCGCTCCGAAATTCGCCGCTTGTTCCGCTGGCTGAAAGACCGCGGCCTAACTACGGTGATCACCGCCGAACGTGGCGAAGGAACCCTGACACGCTATGGCCTGGAAGAATATGTCTCTGACTGTGTAGTTTCACTCGATCATCGCGTCAATGATCAGATTTCCACGCGCCGTATGCGCATCGTGAAGGATCGCGGGTCGTCTCATGGTACTGACGAATATCCTTTCCTGATCGACAAGAAAGGCTTTTCTGTCTTGCCGTTGTCTTCCATTCGCCTGGATCACAAAGTTTCCAAGGACCGCATTTCTTCCGGCATAAAAGATCTCGACGTAATGCTGGAAGGCCGGGGCTTCTTCAAAGGCTCGTCGATATTGGTGTCAGGAACTTCGGGCTCCGGCAAATCCACGGTGGCCGCGCATTTCGCCAACGAAACTTGCCGCAGTGGCAAGCGCGCCTTGTACATCGCGTTCGAAGAGTCCTCCGCGCAGGTCACGCGCAATATGCGTTCGGTGGGAATCAACCTCGCGCAATACATCCAAAAAGGTCTGCTGGAGTTTCACGCCTGGCGTCCTAGCCAACATGGCCTGGAAATGCATTTACTGCGCATTCACGATCTGGTCGACGAGTTCAATCCTCAAGTTGTCATCGTCGATCCCATCACCAATCTCATCAGCGCTAATCCTAATGAAGTCCACGCCATGCTGATGCGCCTGCTCGACTTTTTGAAAGACCGCCATATGACCGCCACGTTCACCACACTCACCGCAAATCGCGGCGCTGAAGAACAAACCGAGGTGGGCATTTCCTCGCTCACCGATACCTGGATCCTGTTGCGCGACCTGGAACTGAATGGCGAACGCAATCGCTGCCTGTATGTTTTAAAATTGCGTGGCATGGCGCATTCCAACCAGATTCGCGAATTTGTTCTTAGCCGCACCGGAGTCCACTTACTTCCTGCCTACATAGGATCTGGGACCGTTTACACTGGTTCAGCACGACTAGCGCAGGAAGCTCGCGAAAAAGCCGAGGCGCTGCGCGAGCAGCAACAGTTGGAGGAGAAGCGCAAAGAATTTTCCGTCAGGCGCGGTGTTCTGGAGTCGCAGATCGCCGCGTTGCGCTCCGAATTGTCCTCGGGCGAATCCGAATTTGCGCGACTCACCCGGCAACGAAGCGAACGGCAGCAAAGGTTGGCCCTGGATCGGGAGGAAATGGGTAAGATTCGCGGAGTGACTTCAGCCAACGAGGTCGTGAACTCATGAGGAGCTCCAAGGTGAAAGCAAAACCTCCCAAGACACAGGGCACCGGGAACGGTACAGATGTTGTGCTCGAGCTGCGCCTGTATGTGGCTGGTCAAACACCAAAATCTTTGATCGCCCTTCAGAATTTGACAAAAATCTGTGAGGAACATCTGCAAGGCCGTTACCGGTTGCATGTGATCGACCTGGTCAAGACCCCGCAACTGGCCCAGGATGACCAGATACTTGCCATTCCTACGTTGGTGCGCAATCTTCCTCAGCCGATTCGCAAAATTATCGGTGACCTTTCGGATACCCAGCGCGTCCTGGTGGGCCTCGATGTCCGTTCGCAGGCGAAATAATATGGAAGCAGCATGAAAACCAAGGCTAAAGGCAGCCGGAAACCGAAGACAAAAGCCGCCGCAAAAAGAACGCGCGGTAGAGCAGCGAAGAGGCCTGTCACGCGCTACGCTCTCCGGCTGTATATCACTGGACAGACTCCGCGCTCGCGCCAGTCGGTCGAAAATCTTCGCGCGCTGTGCGACAAATATATTCCCGGTCAGTTTGACCTGGAAGTCGTCGACATTTATCAACAACCGGCAATGGCTGCGGCAGGCCAGATCATTGCCGCGCCGACCCTGATTAAGTCCATGCCGTTGCCCTTGCGCCGGCTGGTCGGCGATTTTTCCGATCAGAATCGCGTAATTCTCGGGCTGGATATCAAGCCGAATGAGGAGTAGGGAAGTGCCTAAGCGGAAGAAACAGCCGGGCCAAGCCTCAAAGGAAGTCAGCGATCTGCAGGGTCGCGTGGCGGAACTTGAAGAAACGCTTCGCGCCATCCGCATGGGTGAGGTGGATGCCGTGCTGGTCTCTGGGCCTCAAGGCGACCAAGTTTTTACGCTGCAGGGAGCCGAACATCCTTACCGCCTGATGGTCGAGACCATCGACGAAGGCGCCGCAACCCTTGCTGACGACGGCACGGTTCTCTATGCCAACCGCAGTTTTGCGGAAATTTTTGACGTTCCTCTTGAAAAGTTCATCGGCGCCCCGCTGAACGACTTCGTATTCGGCGAAGATCGTGAACTGCTGGCCCATCTGATCGCGGATGCCAATATCAATATCGTGCGCGGTGAAATTCGTCTGGGTAGTCACAGACAGCGTCCCCGCACGATTCGTTTAACGCTAAGCCCAGTTCGCGAGCAGGGCGTTCACACCATTTGCGTAGTTGCCACGGAACTCACCGAGTTGATCGAAACCAACGAAGCGTTGCGCGTCAGTGAACTTTCGCTGCGCCAACTTTCCGCGCGCCTCTTGAAACTCCAAGACGAAGAGCGCCGCCGCATCGCGCGCGATTTGCATGACACCACCGGCCAAAAAATTGCGGTGCTGTCCATGACCCTCGATCGCCTCGCCAAGCTGGTGGATACCAGGAAAGTTGATGTGAAGGACGCCCTGACGGAATCTCGCGAGGTGGTCGGCAAAATTGGCGAGGAAATTCGCACTCTCTCGTATCTATTGCACCCGCCGCTCCTCGATGAATGCGGACTTGCTTCCGCGGTGCTTTGGTACGCCGAAGGATTCAAAAAGCGCAGCGGAATTCATTTAAACGTATCCATAGACGAAGAGTTGGTCAGGCTCACCACGGATGCCGAGACTGCTTTGTTTCGTGTGTTGCAGGAAAGCCTGACCAACGTGCACCGGTATTCCGGCAGCCCCAGCGCGGAGATTCGCATTTTTCAATCCGCCAGTAAAGTGCACCTCGAAATTATCGATCATGGAAAAGGCGTGAAGGCTGGAATGGAACGCCCTGCGTTTGCCGGCGCGCCAACTCTCGGCGTAGGTATTCCCGGCATGCGCGAGCGCATCCGCCAATTGGGTGGCCAGTTGGAAATTGAATTTAGCAACGAAGGCACACGCGTATACGCCTCGCTACCCACGGAAGCCTTTACGGAAGAAAGCGAACCTTTTCGGGATAAGGAAAATTTTCAAGCCAATGCCCGCCAGCGGCCGATGGTTCGTAGACGCATCCTGATCGCCGACGATCATGAGGTCATGCGTCGCGGAGTGCGAGGCCTGGTGGAAAGTCAGGAAGAATGGTCCGTATGCGGCGAAGCCATTGAAGGAAATGAGGCCATCAGCAAGACCAGGGAATTGCATCCGGACCTCTTGATTCTGGACGTTAGCATGCCGGGGCTAAGCGGCATCGAGGCTGCGCTGCAAATCCTGAAGGATGACCCCAATATGAAAATCCTTTTCTTCACCATGTACGATTCTCCGCAAATGATGCGCGAGATTTCCAATGTCGGCGCCTGGGGTTACGTCGCAAAAGCTCGTGCAGGCAACGATCTCGTTGACGCCGTGCGCATAATTTTTGACGGCAAGAAATTCTTCCCACGCATCGCCTCCGCATCCTGAAACGAAAAACATCCTTCGCCTGGAATGACGAGTAAATTTATTCGATTGGCTTCAGCAGGGCTGACGCATTTATTTTTTTCAATTGTTAATAATGTTAAGAGTGCATTTATTTCCAGGAATTTTTTTCTACAGCCTTCCCCCGATTGCACGAGTCTCCCGGTAGGCCAACCATAAGCGTAGAGCCAACCTTGCGATGTTAATTTCGCCGCAAGCAATTGCTCCAATCCAAATAAGTCGAGGAAGGTTATGACTGACAAACAACTAAACGGACTACGCGTGGCTATCCTGGCCACTGACGGATTCGAAGAAGCCGAATTGCTGGAACCGCGCAAAGCTTTGGACGCGGCCGGCGCAAAGACCACCGTGATCGCTCCCAAGAGCGGCAAGATCCAAGGCATGAAGCACGACGAAAAGTCTGAAAAAGTTGCCGTGGACGCTACTTTTGACAACGCTAATCCCGCCGATTTCGACGCCGTGCTGCTGCCGGGCGGCGCCTTGAATGCCGACGCGCTCCGCGTGGTGCGGCCGGCACAGCAATTCGTTCAGGAAGCTAACAACGCCCACAAACCCATTGCCTTTATCTGCCATGCTCCCTGGCTGCTGGTCTCAGCCGGCTTGACCAGAGGCCGCACGGTCACGAGCTATCACACCATCCAGGATGATCTGCGCAATGCCGGCGCAAAGTGGGTGGACAGGGAAGTCGTGCGCGAAGGCAATTGGGTCAGCAGCCGTCAACCGACGGATATTCCCGCCTTCAATCGTGAAATGATCTCGCTATTCAGCGAACCCAAAGCTAAGGTGCGCACGGCATCTTAAAGCTTGCGCCGTTAAAAACCCCGGGGTCCCATCGAGCCCCGGGGTTTTCTTTTTTGTCTTGCCAATGAGCCGCGCTCGCGTTTTCTTTGCACACTCCTTGTAACTCCGCTGCGCTATCGCATAAAATTCATATTCTTCTGGCCAGGTCATTCTTTAAGGAGTTTCATGTCTCATCGCATCGCCGCAAAAATTACGGCTGTGGCAGGTTGCGTTCCTCCCAAAATTCTCACCAATGCCGATTTGGAAAAAATGGTGGCCACCAACGATGAGTGGATCCGGACGCGTACCGGCATTCGCGAACGGCACATCGTCGAAAAGGGTACGCCCACTTCGCATCTGGCTGTCCAAGCCGCCAAAACCCTTCTCGCGCAGACCAAGACAGATCCCACCGAAATCGATTTGATCGTGCTCGCCACCGTTACCCCAGACATGATGTTTCCGGCTACCGCTTGTGTCGTGCAAGACAAGCTCGGAGCCACGAAAGCCTGGGGATTTGACCTCTCGGCGGCCTGCGCGGGTTTCGCCTACGCGCTTACCGTCGGTGCTCAATTCGCGGCTGGCGCGCACAAAAAAGTTCTGGTCATCGGCAGCGACACCATGAGCTCCATCATCGATTACAAAGATCGCGGGACGGCTATTCTTTTCGGCGACGGCGCTGGCGCGGTTTTACTGGAGCCCGCTGGTGACAATGAGGGCATCCTCGACTTCGCTCACGACGTGGACGGTTCGGGCGGCAATTTTCTGTACATGCCCGGCGGTGGCTCGCTGAATCCTCCCACTCACGAGACCGTAGATAAAAATATGCATGTCGTGCACCAGGAAGGCTCGCAGGTTTTCAAGTACGCGGTGCGGCGCATGGCCGAGCTAGCCGTGAATTTGCTGGAACGGAATGGTTTCAAGAGCGACGATCTCGCGCTGGTCGTGCCTCATCAAGCCAACCTGCGCATCATTCGCGCCATGCAGGAGCGCCTGGGCGTCGAGGATTCGAAAGTAATGGTGAATATCGATCGTTACGGCAACACCACCGCGGGCACCATTCCGCTGGGCCTGCGCGACGCGGTAGCCGAGGGGCGCCTGAAAAAGGGCGACCTGGTCCTGCTTGTCGCCGTAGGCGCGGGCTATACTACCGGCGGCGTTCTGATGCGCTGGGCATATTAAAATTAAAAAGTTTTGAGTATCGTCCCTTGGTACGGTCTGATCGGAGCCTCCAGGTATGCGTGTACGTGCCGTCCTTCTGAGTTTCGCGCTCTTGGCGATTCTTCTCCTCAGTTCCTCAACTGTGCCGCAATCGCCGCAAAGTTCTAACCAGCCTCCCGTACCGCAGGATTCCCCGGTCATCCGCAGTACTACTCGCCTTGTCCAGGTCAGCGTCGTGGTTACCGACAAGAAGGGTCAGCCGATCACTGGATTAAAAAAAGAAAATTTTACCCTCACGGACGAATCGAATCCTCAGCAGATCGCTTTTTTTTCCGCCGAAGCCCCGCGTCCATCCACACCAACGACGCCCTTGCCGAAGAATGTTTATACCAATCGCTATGAATTAAAGGGCCAGGATCCGGGAGCCGTCACTGTAGTGCTGTTCGATTCGCTCAATACTTCACCGCAAGATCAAGAATTCGTGCGTCAACAAGTCGTGAAATTTCTCAAGACCCTGAAGCCGCAGGACCACGTAGCCATCTATGCGCTGACTACCAAATTACTTTTGCTGCATGAATTTACCCAGGATTCCTCCGCGCTGGTGGATGCAGCTAATAAGTTCAAGCCAAAAGAACTCGCCGCTTATGACGCCTCCAATACCGAGAGCTTCGACGTGCCGGGTCTGGCGGGTGTTCCCGGTTGGGCGCAATTTCAGAATGCGTTGAATGAAACGGATGCCAGGATCGCGGATCGGAATAAAGCCAATCGCGCGGAAACCACCGCCGAAGCGTTCACCGCGATCGCTAACCATGTCGCGACCATTCCAGGGCGCAAAAGCCTGATATGGGTTTCAGGGTCGTTTCCCAGTCAGATTATTGTGAATGCCATCGGCGGTCTGGACCGGGAGTCGCAGTCTCTGGATACCAACAATACTCCGTCATCGCGTAGCGCAAGTTCCACGCAAACATCGCGTCGCGGCGGACAGGACCGCTCGTCAGAATCGCTTACTGCCAACACCACTCAGGTAGCTCGTGCGCTGAATCGCGTGGACATGGTTTTGTATCCAGTGGACGCCACCGGGATCACGCCCAACTCCATGATGGATCCTAAAAATCCTTACAGTGACTCGGCGGTCAAATGCATGGATTGCGTCAACCAGGTTCCGGGCCCTTCGTCGGGCATGTTTGAGAGGCAAGACCTGCGGGATACAGAGCGATCCATGGCCGATGCCACCGGTGGAGAAGCGTTTTATGGCAGCAACGATATTAAAGCCGCGATGGCCCGTGCTTTTGATGACGGGCGTTACGCTTACACCATCGGTTTTTATCCCAATCACGGCGAGTGGAATGGAAAATTTCGCAAGATAAAAATTCACACCACCATCGATGGCGCAAAGTTGCGCTACCGCGCAGGGTATTACGCCGAGGCCGAGAAAGCTGGCAGCGACGAGGCCCGTGCAAAAGCGGCCATGCGTACCGCGGCGCTCAGCCCGCTTGAAGCGGATGGCTTAGGACTGATTGTGAGTGGGAAACTGGATGGCCCGTTAGCTCAGCGCAAAGTTGAGGTGCATGTGAGCTTTGATCCGAAGCAGTTGTTGTTTCAGGCCGCGGACAATCACCGCAAGGGGGGCGTGGATTTGTATTTCGTGCAACGCGACGCCGCGGGGGAAACCGTTGCGGCAGAGAATCAACGCGTGGGGCTCAACTTCGAAGAGAAACAATACGAATATCTTAGCACTGCCGGCGTGGTGCTCGCTAAGCACCTGACCATTAGTCCGCAGAGCGCCGACGTGCGTGTCTTCGCGCGCGATACATCTTCCGAAGCGTTGGGTTCGGTAACGATCCCGGTACAAGCCCTCTTCGAAGGCCCACAAACCGCGGCGAGCAGTTTGCCTGCAAAGATTGAGTCCCGGAAGTGAAAGGAACGGTGCGCAAGGCTTAGAGGGTTTGCGACGTTCTCTCTAGTTGCGTATGCAAAATGCGTATTCGCATTTTGTGGCTGCCGTCAGCGTTCGATTAGCAGGAGCGCAGGGCCGCAGCCAATTCCATGTTCGCTTGTAGGCGATGATCGATCTGCACCGCGGCGTAGCGCGCGCAAATCGTGCCTTCCTGTTCTATCCATTGCGCGACGGCGGGAACGCGCACGCCGATCATCATATTTAGCGCGCGGGTCAGTCCGTAATAAAACCGCACCATCGCTAGGCCCCGTCCGCGGGGAGTTAGATCCGGTGTCATGGCATGCAGCCCCGCAAATTGCACGAAGTCAGCGGCTTCCAGCGGCCGATTCTCCGCGGATATGGCTGCAAGCACGGACTCAGAAACTGGTTGAGAAGCGACACTGGCTAGAACAGCCCGCCAGTAATACATGCCGAATTGGGCTATGGCGACGGCTGATATGGCGAAGAGCATAGCGGCGAACATGCTTTTTTCCTCACGCGTATTCTCGCGTTACCTGCTGCTTTGCCCTATAGCTCACAAGTACCAAGCTGGTAGGACTTCCCATATAACTATCTGTATTGATTGGGCTTACACGCCTATCAAGGACTGCATTGCCGGGCTCCTCACTTTGAACTATGCTGCCCCGCGCAATTACCAGGTGAAATACATGCCCGATTCCCGAAGCCTCAAAACTGGAACGACGCTGGTCGCGCTGCTGATCGTCACCGTATATGCTTTAACGCCAGCCACCGCCTGCGCGGACGAACCCAAGGGTCGCCAAGCTGAGCGCAGCGCCATTCGAGCTGTCCTCACGGCCCAGCAAGAAGCCTGGAATCGTGGCGACATCGACGCATTTCTTAAAGGCTACCGGCATTCCCCCGATCTCACTTTTTCCGGAAGCAACGGCATTTTCCGCGGCTGGGACGCCGTGATGGCCCGTTACAAAAAGAATTACCCGGGTCGCAGCGCTATGGGCACACTCGATTTTTCCAAGCTGGAATTTCGTTTTCTCGGGCCGGACGCCGCCCTGGTTCTGGGCCACTGGCATTTAAAGCGCGAAAAGGACGAACTCGGCGGTGTATTTACTTTGGTGTTTCAACGTTTCCCGGAAGGCTGGCGCATCATCCACGACCACACCAGCGCTGCGCCCTCCGAAACAAGTCCAAAGTAACGATTAATTTGTGTTGTGAGAATTTCTTCGACGAGCTATCAAGCGGTTTTACGCTTACAACAATTCCAAAATGTCTTCGTAGCGTTTAAAGGGCGGTATCAAATACGCGCCCGCCATTTCGGTTCGCGCCCACTCCATCATTTTTCGCGCCACTTCAAACCCGCAATCTCGCGCCGCGGCTCCAGCCACTTCCAGTGACTTCAACACCGCTGGCGGAATTACGATGCCCGGTACCTCATTGTTTAACCGCAGCGCCTGCTTGTAACTATTCAGCGGCCACACCCCGATCAGCACCGGAATCGCCGGCTGGCCACCCAGCTTTTTCAAAAATGCGTGCCAGTGCTCTGGATCAAACAACGGCTGGGTCATCGCGAAGTGCGCTCCGGCCTCGATCTTGGCGTGGAATCTTTCAATCTCGCCGTCGAGATCGTCCGCTACAGGATTCAGCGCCACGCCAATCGCGAAATTTGTCGCGCCACCCAAAGTTTTTCCCGCCCAGTCCGTTCCCTGGTTCAGCCGGTGCAAAACTTTTACCAGCCCCACGGAATCCACTTCATACACGCCACTGGTTTCCGGGTAATCGCCAACCGACGGTGGATCGCCTGTAATGGCCAGCACGTTGCGCACACCGCCAACCGTCCACGCGCCCAGCAACATGGCCTGCAATCCAATAATGTTGTAATCCCGAGTGGTCAGGTGCGGCACGGTTTCCACGCCGCGAGCCTCCAGCGCGCCGGATACGATCAGCGCGTCCATCCCCACGCGCGCCATCGCTCCGCTGTTCACGTCAATGGCGTCGACGCGGCCCGAAGCCATGATTTTGTCCACTTGCTCGTAAACGCGGTCGAGCGAAATCCCTTTTGGCGGATCGATTTCCACGCACACGCCGAATTCTTTGTTCTGCAGCTTGCGCCAGAATTTGCTTTCCGGTTCGCGTTTCTTCACTGCGGCAGGACGCGCGGGCGCTGTCACCTGTGCAACCGTCGCGGCTTTCACCGGACGCAGCGACTTTACCGCCTCAGCCATGGCATGAATGTGTGCCGGCGTCGTTCCGCAGCACCCGCCCAGGATGCGCACGCCCATCGCTGCGGCCTCGCGCGCAAACAGCGCAAAATATTCCGGCGACGATTTGGGATAAACGATGCGGTCGCCTTCGCGCTTGGGGAATCCTGCGTTAGGCATGCCGCTCACGCGCAAATCTGCGACGCCGGCCAGCTCCTGCAAAATCGGCAGCAAAGCCTGCGGGCCAAGCGTGCAATTCGCGCCCACCACCTGAACGTTCTTGTGTTTTATCTGGTCGGCAGCGGCCGCCGGGCGCAAATCCCCGTAGGTCGTGCCCTCTTCGGAATAGGTCAGTTGCGCAATGATGGGCAAACCTGAAAACGAACGTATCGCATCGATGGCGATCAGCAGCTCTTCGATGTACGTAAAAGTTTCCAATATGTAGAGATCGACGCCGCGCTCTTCCAGCGCCAGGGCTTGCTCATAAAAAATTTCCTTGATCTCTTCAGGTTCCGGGTGCCGAGATTGAACACCGAGCCCTAGCGGCCCCATGGACCCCGCTACGAGCACTTCACTGCTCGCAGAATCGCGTGCTTCGCGAGCGATTTTTACGCCGCGGCTGTTCAGTCGCTGCACTTCATCGCCAAGTCCCAGTGGGGCCAGTTTGAAACGGTTGGCGCCAAAGGTGTTTGTCTCGATGATTTGCGCCCCCGCCTGGATGTACGCCTGGTGCACGCGGAAAACGGCTTCGGGCTCGGTGCTATTCAGCTCATCGAAACAGCGCTGCGCCCCCACGGTTTCGTGCAGCAGCGAACCCATCGCGCCATCGGCAATGAGAATCGCATTCTTCAAACGCTCATTAAATTCCTGAATCTTCAATTGGCTTTCCAGTGTTTTTTAATTTTTAGGAAGCGAAAGACGCCATCAACGCTTTTGTTCCATCAGGCTGGCGACCGTGCTCATTAAATCGTACTTCGTAAGGATTTCAAACCGCGCGTTGCCCATCTCCACGAATACCGCCGGATTTTCGTGGCTTAAAATATGGGTGATACGCTCCACCGGCGCGCTTCCGGGGATTTGCGGCAGCGGCTTGCTCATCATTTCGCGCACCACCAGCTTGCGCAAATCCTTGCCTTGCAGCGCCAGGTTTAAAATTTGGTCCTCGTAAATGGTGCCGATGGGCAAGTTCTCTTCGAACACCGGAATCTGCGAAATATCCTGCTCCTGCATGGTTTTTAGCGCATGAAACACCGTTTGATACGGCCGCGCGATAATCAGGTCGCGCGCTTTGCGTGTGGCATGCTTGGCGTGCACCACTTCCGCTGCGGTGATGGCCACCGCGGCGTCTACGTAGCCGCGCTCGCGCATCCACTCGTCGTTATAAACTTTGCTCAAGTAGCGCATGCCGGTATCCGGCAAGAGCGCCACCACGAAAGCGTCCGGCCCTAAATCTTTCGCTAGCCGCAGCGTCGCGGAAATGCAGCCACCACCTGACCCGCCCGTAAATAGTCCCTCCATTTTCACCAGGCGCCGTGCAATCACGAAGCACTCCTCGTCGCTCACCTGCAGTACATCGTCTAGAATCTTCAAATTCATGGTGCTGGGGAAAAAATCTTCGCCAATGCCTTCCACGACATAGGTCTTGGCCCGGATGGTTTCTCCGCGCTTCACAAAATCGTAATAGAGTGAGCCAATCGGATCGACGCCGATGATCTTGATGTCCGGGTTTTTCTCTTTCAAGTAACGGCCCACACCGCTTACCGTTCCGCCGGTTCCCATTCCGCAAACGAAGTGGGAAACTTTGCCTTCGCTGTCCTCCCAGATTTCCGGTCCGGTGGTCAGGTAATGCGCTTCGGGATTCATGGGGTTGTCGTACTGGTTCGGATAATAGGAATTGGGAATCTCGCGCGCCAATTTTTTCGCCACCGAATAGTAGCTGCGCGGGTCGTCCGGTTCGACCGCCGTGGGGCACACAATCACTTCCGCGCCCAGGGCCTTCAGCAAATCCACTTTTTCCTTGGATTGCTTGTCCGTAATGGTAAAAACCATTTTGTAATTACGTACCGCGGCCACCAGCGCCAGCCCCATCCCGGTATTTCCGGAGGTGCCCTCAATGATCGTGCCGCCGGGCTTCAACAAGCCCTTCTTCTCCGCTTCATCGATCATGGTGATGGCGATGCGGTCTTTGACTGATCCGCCGGGGTTGATGTAGTCGGCCTTCACGTAAATCTGCGGCTTCAATCCGTGATTGATGCGATTCAGGCGCACCAGTGGCGTATGCCCGATGGCTTCCAGGATGTTGTTACACTTCATCGCGTCCTCGGGCTGTAGCGAGGCCGCAATTCGCGCTGCAATGGCTGCATGATTTATTCAGTTTACCACGCGTCTCCACCCGGTATCGAAAGCAGCCGCAGGGTAGTACGCAGCATGGTAATCGTTAAAACAACCGCGCAAGCAACCTACCGCGACTGCGATGCCTCGTATTAATGATCGTCACGAATTGCGCGGTCACGCATCACATTGTCATGGATGCGTTGCTTAACATTCTTAACGTTACTTGGATACCATGATGACCTCACGCCCCTCACTCATGAAAAACGGCAGGAAACGAATCGAAGGAGAAACAAACGTGCCTCGTCAAAACATTTCCAGCGGCGCCCCGTGGGAGCCCATCGTCGGCTATTCCCGAGCCGTGCGTGTCGGCAACATCATCGCCGTCTCCGGTACCACCGCTACCGGCCCCGACGGCAATATCGTTGGCGTTGGAGATGTTTATATTCAGACGCTGCAGACCATCAAGAATATTGAAGCTGCCTTGCTCAAAGCCGGCGCCACTCTGAACGACGTCGTGCGCACTCGCCTCTATGTCGTGGATATCGCCGAGTGGGAAAAAATCGGGCGCGCTCACGGCGAAATTTTTGCCGCCATCCGCCCAGCCACGAGCATGCTGCAGGTCAGCAAGCTCATTTCCCCGGACATGCTCATCGAAATCGAAGCCGACGCGGTGCTCTCCTGACTTAACAGGAGACGCGAGTTTCCGGACTGCACGTTTGGAAGAGTTCCAGCTACTAGCAAAGAAGAGAAAAACCGCGCCCTTTGCTTTAAGGGCGCGGTTTTTATTTCTCCCTGTTTATTCTTGGCGCTTCTACCACCTCGCGCGTACGCGATATTTCAGCACCGAGGTGCCGTCCTTCTGAACTGGTACATGAAACTGCGCCGCAAAGGCCGCCGTCTTCGTAGCCTTGTACGTGGACGACAGCATCTCCCAATCGCCGCCAATCGGCTCATTCACTTCCACTACGACCGGGGAGTCCTTGTGGTTGTGCAGCGTAATCTCAAACTCCATCTCCCAGGTGTGATTATCGATGCGTTTGTAATCCGTCTGCTTCCGTTCCGACACGATGTCGAAGGCGTTGCCGATGTGCACGGTCACGGTTTCGTCTTTGGGAGTGTGATCGATGTGGTCTTCGCCGATGAACAACACGCCGCCCTTTGAATCTTTCTGGTAGACGCGCACGTTCCCGGCAGGCATAGGCATGCCTAATCCGGCTTTCTGTTCGTTCTTGAATTTGTAATACACCAGCACTGCGTCTTTAATCGGCGACCCTGGGTTCTGCGCGTTGTGGTAATAAAAATTCTGCCCATTCACGATAAAGACTTTTTCGGTTGGCACGCCAGTCCCTTGCAGCAAACTGATCTGCTTGGTCTCTTTGTCTTCGATCGATGTGCGCCGTCCCAGCGTGTAAAGGTGATACTCGCTGAAGCTTTCCTGCTGGAATTGCGCCGCGGCAGGGGCGGCTTTGGCCGCATAGTCACGCGCCAGCTCTTGCAGCCGGCCATTCTGCGGCAAGCGGTTCAATTCTCCCGCCACCAATTGCAGCCGGGCATTGTGAAATGCCGTGCCGCTGGTATTCCCGAGCGTCACCCAGCCGTCCAGATCCGCGGTCTTATCCTCGCGCCCCACGGTCAAAATATAATCCGCGTTCCACGAGAGATTGCTCGCAAGATATGAGGCTTCGATCTGTTGCTTGCGCCCGCCAGAATTTTCCAGCGACATCAATAGCGTTGGCCGTTCGAAAAGATTGGCAGGCACTTCCGGGAACCGGTAGCCCTCCGCATAGACTCCGGTAACAATGTCATTTCCGATCTTCCACACCGGGCCATTGTTATCCGCCAGCAAGGTGGCCTTCACGTCTTCGTGCTTGAGCTCGCCATTCTCGCGCGACGTGCGCACCAGCGTCACTTCCTTGCCCACGTATTTGTTCAGAAGCTTTGCGGGCTCCAGCAAATCGTATTCATAATTCTGTTCGATGACGGTCAGCTTGTCCGGCTCCGTTAACGACCGAAAATGCACCGTGGCAGGATTTACCGTGGCAGCGATGTCCGCAAATTTCAGGCTGAACACGCCAGTTGGCAGCGTCAGTTGCCGCACATCCCGCACCAGAGCGATATTCGAGTTATAAACCGTGACATTCAGATCGGTTTGATCGCCGAGTGTGGTGGACTGAGCATTCTTCTCGCGACTAGCTTCCGTCTCCTGCTCAGCACCGCCATTACGGCGATGCCCCTTGGCATAAATTCCCGTACCTACACCCGATGCAACTAACAGAGTCACTACCGTGGCAACAACTTTGCCTTGAAATTTACGGCGCTGGGCTCTCATCGCGTCACCTCGCTTGAATTTGTAGTGCTCCCTTAGAACGCCGCTGCCAGGATTTCTTGCACCCAAAATTTCATGAACGCGGGCACTGACCGTCCAGTAGTTGGCGGCTTTAGGCGCGACATTTAACGATTACTGTTTCGCAGCTTGCCAGGTCGCACCGCCGTCATGCGTAACAAATCGCGAACTCTTATTCGCATCAAAAATCTCCGCCGTCATTGCATCTGCAGCCTGAACTCCGGCCACATCCCCGCGGATTGGAGAAACCACTTTGTTCCAGTGCCCACCGCTGTCGGTCGTTCTTAAAATCGACCCGCTCCGTCCAACAATCCAGCACACCGCTTCACTTGGTGCCGATCCCTCCAGCAACTCCACTTTCACTCCACTATTTTGGTTCACCCAGGTGTTCCCGCTATCCACCGATTGTTCGATTCGTCCCGCGGATAGCAATCGCCACCGCACTGTCGTGTTGGAAGCCAGAATGACCTTCGGATTTTCAAGGCCAACTCTCTTTAAAGAACGCAGTTCGAGTTTGTCGTTTGTGGTCATTTGCTCGGTTGGCACCGGGGGCTGCCCATCCAGATCAGTAATTACAGTTGTATAGGTATGCTCGGCGTCCGCCTTCTGATTTGCAGGTCTCGCGGGAGCTCCATCCGACGTTGCTGGCGGTGCCGCCACCGGCGCTGCAGATTTCGCACGAGCATCGTCGGGATGCGCCGGCGCCGGCGCCGGAGAGGCCGCCGTTGCAGAAACGTCTGCCTGCCGAGACGAAATCTCCGGAGGCTTCTCCCCAGCCCCTAACTGCGACTGCGAAAGGTAATCCCGGGAGTTGCTAGGCAGCTGCCGAACATTCGCGCGCGGACGCTCGGCGCTTGGGGCAGCGTCTATTTCATTCACAATGGCAGCTGATGATGTACTCTGCCGCGCACCAAGGGCTCCAGATTCTTTGGCTGGCTGCTTAGCTCTGCTGTCATCTTTTCGTTTTTCATCCAACTGCGTAATTTTCGTCGCGGGTTCAGGTGCAGGCGAAGCTGGCAACGCCCGAGGCGTAACCGGCCGTTCCTCTGTTGACTGCTGCTGCGCTACCTGCACATTTTCAAAGTGGGTGTTTTGCACTTTGTTGTCACGCACCACAATCCAAATCAGCAACCCCGCCGCAATCGCTCCCGCAGGAGCAGCCCATCGCAGAGCCTTGAAGCCGCGCCCGCGCGAAATATCATGTGGCGCCTTCAACGGCGGTGTGGGCTGACCAGCGACCGTCAAGCTTGGCGTTTGTCTCGCCGCGTAATCCATATACAGCGCGCCAGTGGATAAAACCGATTCGCGCATCTTCAAATCATTTTCCGCTTCAACCGGCAACGGAATTCCGTCCGTCGCTTCCATTTGCATCAGGATTTCCTGGCATCGCGAACACGCGGCGACGTGTTCCTTCACGGCAACAATTTCCGAGCCCGCGAGCGTGCCTTCATGAAACGCGGCCAGCGTCGCAGCATCCAGGCACTCCACGGCCCCGACCGCTTCATCCGGCGCAGCCTGCGCGTCCGCTTCATTTCGCGCGCCAGTTGCGTCGCGACGCAAATGTCGCTGTAACGCCTGCTCAAATTTTCGTTCGCGATCCTCGTGACTCATACTTACCCATCCTTAGAACGAACCCGCAGTGCTTTCTTGCGTCAACACCAATTCCAATAGTGACCCCACCTCAAGTTCCACCTCTCGGCTCGCTGATTTTTTTTCCTTCACGCTCAACTTCTCGTGCCGCGCTTGGCGATAACAATTTGTCCAAATCTATTGGCGCATCTTCCGCGCCATATTCAAAGCACAACGCAATCTCGGCGTCACTCATTCCACCGCTAGTGCCATCGCCGTTCAGCGCTTCAGATCCGCCGCGCAATATTCCCTCTACAGCGCGCCGCACCTCTTGCCGCACTTTTTCCAGATGCCGCGACACGCTGGACTCGTGCTCTCCCAAGCCGCGCCCAATCTCCGCCAGTTTTTTCTGTTCGGCGTAATACATTCGCAATAGCGCCACATCCCGGGCATCCAGATTTTCGAGCGCCGTTTGCAGCGCGTTCGTAAATTTCGACAAATATTTCGCGCGATGCGGGTCTGCAACCTGCAATACTCTCGCCGCGGCCGGCAGCTTTGCGTTGTCCCTTCCGTCCTCATCTTCCAGTTCCTCAAATTTTCGCCCGGCGCGAATCCTGTCCACGTGCCGTTGCGCCAATACCGCTCGCAACCATGTCTTAAGACTGCTTCGTCCATGAAAATAACGCAGCAGCGAGCCACGCTTGTCAGCGCTCAACCCGTAAAGCTCCGCGAACAGGGAATCGGCCAGCTCCTCCGCCTCAGGCGCGCTGGCACTTCGCTTGAGCATTGCCCCCGCGCAGGCCCGCAGGTGGCCCCGGTAAATGCCCACAAAGTGCTGCCACGCTTCCGCCACCCCGTCAGCGCAAGCACAAGCCAGCCCCAGATCCTCGAGGCGCAGCGCGCCCACGTAGTTTTTTAACTCTTCCACGGTGGGCTGCTTACCCCGAAACTTGGCCTCTCCGCAACGTGCCAACTCCTCCATAAATCGCTCTGGCGAAACTCTCCATCGTTCTATACCCGCCAGCACACACCATTGCGCCAATTTCGCGGGGTCGCCACGCAGAATCCTGCCGATTTCACCCCGCGTTGCGGCGCCGTCCGCAGAGCCCTTTTTCGCCCGCATGTCCATAAGATTCAATCTGATTCAGCTGTGCCGTGAGGATATCCCCAACCCCGGTAAATCTAAACACAAATGCGAGGCACCCCTTATCCAGTTTGCTGTATCCTATAACTGTGTTGCGCCCCCATGCCCCGCAACCGAACCGCTGACGGCGGGTTAGAACACGGTGCGGTACAAAGCGTTGTGAGATGTGAATAGCAATAGCGACTTGGTGACTCTGGTACCAAAGTCCTATTCGATCTCTCCCGGCCCGCTACGTACTGTGATACTTCTAGGAAGGGGAGACCTTTTTCTAGTTGGCTGCGGGCGTTGTGCCCTCTAACTTTTAGCCAAACGCGGCATCTTTTTTAGGCGGCCATACGGATGACGACAATGATTTCAGATCCACCAACGAATACGACCATGGGAGTTGGTTTCGACGCCAACAGATCGCGTTCCGCGGCGAATCAAGAAGCCTGGCGCCGGGCTATTGGCACCAAACCGGTTGCCGCTCGGCTCGAACTCCTTCCGGAAGGGAAGCCCCGTTGGAATCGCATTGGCGTAAGCGCGATCGTCCAAGTTGTGCTGATCGGCTTTGTGCTGCTCGTACCTCTGCTGTATCCCGAAAAGATCAAAACCGTTTTACACATGGATATCGTGCAGTTGGCGCAACCGACCATCGAAATTCCGGTCGCGCCTCCGCCACCGCCGCCCAAAAAGATTCGGCCCACTCCTCCTCCGCCGAAACCCGAAGTGGTGGAGCCCATTAAGCTGAATCCTCAGCAACCACATATTTTCGTCACGCAAAAAGTAATTCAGCCCAAGGTTCAAAAGGTCGAGACCAAAGCGCCGGAGCTAAATCCAGTTCTGCAAGCAGCCAACATCAACACTGACACCAATCAGCCCAAGCGCCCGCGCGAGGAAGTAAAGCTGAATAATTTGAATTCCGGCAGCGCCGCACCGGCCACCGTGGTTGCGCCTGTAAATAAAGTGCAGACCGGCGGTTTCGGAGATCCTAATGGCGTCCCCGGAAATGGCGATCCGAAAAAATCCACAAACATTAATCGTCTGGGCTCGCCCGCGCTTCCTGGCGGCCCCGGCTACGGCAACGGCACTGGCGGCGATAAAGGCATTCGCGGCACAGTGGCCAGTACAGGCTTCGGAAACGGTACCGCCAATCCTCCGCAGGGTGGCGGCAAAAAAGGCTCGGTGCAGTCCAGCGGTTTCGGCGATCAATCTGTCGTCGCGGAAGCGCCCAAAAAGAAAGCTGACACAGCGGCTAACGCAACCGGCTCCGTTACCATTCTGGACAAGCCGCGTCCTGAATACACTGCCGAAGGGCGTAGTCTAAAACTAGAAGGTGACGTTGTTCTGGATTTGGTGTTCCTCGCCAACGGCACTGTGCATGTCAACCGCGTCATCAGTGGTCTAGGCCATGGCTTGGATGAAGCCGCTATTCGCGCGGCGCAACAAATTAAATTCAAGCCTGCGAAGCAAGACAATCAGCCCGTCGATTTTCCGGCGCGCGTGCGAATTGAATTC
>Ga0182024_10008285_pt1 | contig 22007 bp, 16 predicted proteins | sample P32metaG_FD_120480 | JGI IMG/M metagenome (GOLD analysis project Ga0182024, IMG submission 120480) | Permafrost microbial communities from Stordalen Mire, Sweden - P3-2 metaG (Illumina Assembly) | ecosystem: Environmental > Terrestrial > Soil > Wetlands > Permafrost | place: Sweden: Stordalen...
ACTTGCCGATACAGAAGCTGCTAAAGATTTCCCCGAGCAAATCATCGCTGGTGAACTCGCCGGTGATTTCACCCAACGCAAGCTGCGCACGCCGTAGCTCCTCTGCGAAAAGCTCGAAGGCGCGAGTCGTGCGCAACGTTTCCGCAGCCTGTACCACACAGGATTGGGCGCGACGCAGTGCATCGAGATGACGGCGCCGCGCCGATAAGGCGCCGGACTCCCCGCTTACGTACCCGGCGCGGGTTTTGAGATGCTCGCGCAATAGCCAAAGACCCGCGCCGGTCTTGGCGCTCAAGAAAATTTGCGGAGGATCGTGCGATTCATCGGCTCGAGGAGCCGCGCCGCTCAAGTCAATTTTGTTGAACACCAACGTGACCGGAACGCCCGGCGGCAATTCCATGAGCTCCGCACGCCAGTCAAGAGGCTCATCGGCGGCGGCATCCAAGATGTAGAGCACGCGATCGGCTCGGTCAAGTTCGTTCAAGGCGCGGCGCACGCCTTCTGCCTCGACCACATCGGCGGCGGCGCGAAGTCCCGCCGTGTCGATCAAGTTCAAGGGCAGGCCGTCGAGATGCACGTGCTGGCGCAGCACGTCGCGCGTGGTTCCCGGCTGGTCGGTCACGATCGCGACCTCATCGCCCACGAGTTTGTTGAGCAAACTGGATTTTCCGGCATTGGGCTTGCCGGCGATGACGACGTTCAGTCCTTCGCGCAGCAGCGCGCCTTGGCGCGCCGCGGCCGTGATGGAGTCGAAACCGGTCAAAATATTCGTCATGCCCCGCGCGAGTACGCTGCCCGGAAGAAACTCGAGTTCTTCATCGGGAAAGTCTATGGCCGCCTCAACCAGTGTGCGCAGCTCGGTGATCTGCGTCTGGAGCGCGTTGATGTGCGCCGAGAACTCCCCCTGCATGGAGCGCACAGCCGCGCGCGCCGCCGCGGTGGTGCCGGCATCGATCAGGTCGGCGATGGCTTCCGCTTGCGCGATGTCGATTTTGCCGTTCAAGAAGGCTCGTTCGCTGAACTCGCCCGGCCTTGCCATGCGGCAACCCAATTCGAGCAGCCGCTTCAGCAGCAAATCCAGAATGAGCGCGCCGCCATGGCCTTGAAGCTCCAAGACGTGCTCGCCGGTATAGGAGGCCGGAGCGGGAAAGTACAAGGCCAGTCCCCGGTCCAAGGGTTCGCCGCTGCTGCAGCGAAAATTCGCGACTTGGGCCAGGCGGGGCATCGGCAGAAACCCAAGAATTTCTTGGGCGATGTGCGGCACGTCAGGCCCGGATACCCGTATCACCCCGACCGCGCCGCGCCCGGGAGCGCTGGCGATGGCGGCGATGGTATCGTTGGACGACACGGAAGGAGCCTTGCTAGCTGCGCTGCTTGGCAGCCTCTGCTTCGACCACCTGATTCACGCGCCACTGCTGGGCGATCGACAGCACCGTATTCGTCAGCCAGTAGAGCGTCAATCCCGACGGGAAAAACGCCATCATGCCGGTCATGATCAGCGGCATGAACTGCATGATCTTGGCCTGCATGGGATCCGGCGGGGCGGGGTTCAATTTGAATTGCGCAAACATGGCGCTGCCCATCAGCAGCGGCAGCACGAAGAAAGGGTCGCGCGAGGACAGATCGTTGATCCAGAGCAGAAACGGCGCTTGCCGCATTTCCACGCTCTCCAACAGCACCCGATAGAACGAGATGAACACGGGGATCTGTACCACCATCGGCAGACAACCCGCCAGCGGATTTATTTTTTCCTTCTTGTACAGCTCCATCATGGCGCGGCCCAACTTCTCGCGATCGTCCTTGAAGGTTTCCTGGATCTGCTTCATGCGCGGGCCCACCGCGCGCATCTTGGCCATGGAACGGCCGCTCGCCTGGCTCAAGGGATAGAACAGCAGCTTGATCAGTGCCGTGACGATGATGATCGACCAGCCCCAATTGCCAGTGAGCTGGTGCACATAGTTGAGCCCCGTAAAGAGCGGCTGGGCCAACACGGTCAAGACACCGAAGTCGACGGTGCGCTCCAAGTTCCGGCCGAGCGCCGCCAGCTGCGACTGCAATTTCGGACCCACAAATAACTCTTCGTGGAACTGGACTTTGGCACCTGCCGCGATCTCCGTCATCGGTCCGGTGGCGCTCACCAGGTAATCGTTATTGCGCACCTGCAGCTGATACTGATAGGGCTGATTGGCGGGCGGCACGACGGCGGCGACGAATTGATGCTGCAGTGAGGCCAGCCAGCCGTTGCTGATGGTCGCCGCGTACTTGGCGTCCGTATCGTTTTCGACGTTGAGATCTTTCGATTTGGAGCCGTCATACACGGCAGGGCCCTTGAAGGAATAGGTTTCGACATCGAAGTACGAGCGCGAGGCATGTTCCCAATGGCGCAGGATCTGCGCGTACGAGGCCAGTTTTCGCGGCGCTGAGCCGTCGTTTTTCACATCGTACTCAAGACCGATGGCGTACTGGCCGCGCGTAAAAATAAATGTTTTGGTAACGATCAGCCCCAAGCCGTCGGTCCAGGTCATGGGTACGCGCAGCTCCTTGGCGCCCGGCGCGAGGACAAATGTTTTTTCATCCGACTTCCACATCGCCAGATGCGAAGGGGCGGCTTCACCGGCGGCGCCGGTGAGCCCGCTCTGCAGCAGGTAGCGCGTGGGCGGCGGCTCATAGCTCAAGAGCTTCACGGGAATATTCGGCGTGTCCTTGCGCTGCGGATACTCCAGCAAGTCGGCGCGATCAAGCTCGCCGCCCTTCAGGTTGATGCCGACATCCAGCACGTCGGTGGTGATGTGCAGCGGGACGCTCGAGTTCGATTCCGGCGCGGCGGCGGGCGCCGCGAGGCCTGCAGGTGCCGTGGCAGCGGCCGGGGCGTTCGGGACTTGCGCAGGCGCAGCTGCGGCCGTTGTCGACTGAGGCACCGAATCGCCCAGTGTGTTTGCGGGAGGCGCGGCGGGCGCAGTACCCTGTTGAGTCACAGGGCTCACCGGCGGCTCATAGTCATGCAACCACGTTTGGTAATTCAGAAACAGAATCGCGGCGAGGACGCCCCAGAGCACGAGACGGATATTAGGCATGAGTCGCTCGCTTATCCGGCACGGGATCGTAGCCGCCTGCGGTGAACGGATGACAGCGCAGGAGGCGGCCCAGGCCGAGCCAACATCCTCGCAGCACGCCGTAGCGTTCAATCGCCGTATGCGCATAGCACGAACAGCTGGGATAGAAGCGGCAGCGCGGACCGATCATCGGGCTGATGGCGAGCTGATACCCGCGGATGCCCCACATGAATATTTGGCGGGGCTTTACCATTGCTGCGTGATCGACTTCCAATGCTGCTCGAGACTGGCGCGCAAAACGCCAAGCTTTGCCGCGCGCGCGGCGTCTCGCGCGGAGACGGTAACATCGACCGGCGGCAAGGAATGTTGGTTCAAGCGAAAGGATTCTCGTGCGAGGCGTTTGATGCGATTGCGTGATACGGCGGTGCCGAAGGTGCGCGTCGCGATGCTCAAACCCAACCGCGGATAGGTTTCATGATTGGCCAGCACGGATAAACTAAAAAATGCATCGGCGAATTTTTTACCGCGCCGTTTCACATCACGAAATTCGGCCGGCTGGTGCAAACGCTTGCGCGGCTCGAACGTCAGTTTACGGATCTAGACAGCCCTTAAGCGCGTTAGGGACAGAGACGCTTGCGGCCCTTGGCGCGGCGCCGAGCCAGCAATCGACGGCCACTCTTGGTGGCCATGCGCGCACGAAAACCGTGGGTACGGGCACGATGTAAATTACTGGGATTAAAGGTACGTTTCATAGCGCGACTCGGGCGAAAACCACGGGTTAAATCAACGGCCTGGCTGATTTAAGAAAGGCGGCAAGGGTACTGAGCGTGCATGGATGTGTCAATAGACGCCCCTTCAACTTGGAGCTAGACTCCCTGCCCTTTCGTTCGTTTGCCCCATGCCCCAACCCTCAAGGAGAGCGCTCTTGCCGGAGTCGCTATGGAACCGCTGTCTGCGAGTGCTCGAGGGCGAGCTCCCGGAACAGCAGTTCAACACCTGGGTGCGGCCCCTGCAGGCGATCGAGCGGGATGGTGAATTGAAGCTGCTGGCGCCGAATCGCTATGTCATCGAGTGGCTGGGTCAGAACCTGCTGCCGAGGATCAAGGAACTCATTCTTGCGTTTGCCGACGGACTTGCCCCGGAAGTGGCGCTCGATGTGGGCACGCGAGCCGGCGTCGTCGTCCCGGTCGCGCCGGCCGTTACCCGGGATGACGGTGCGGCGGCGGCCAGAATGCGCAAGCTCCTCGCCCCGACGGTCCTGGGCAGCCGGATCAATGTGGAATTTACCTTCGACGGCTTCGTCGAAGGCAAGAGCAATCAGCTCGCCAAGGCAGCGGCAATTCAGGTCGCGGGCAACCCCGGCAAGGCGTACAACCCGCTGTTCATCTATGGCGGCGTAGGCTTGGGTAAAACACATTTGATGCACGCGGTGGCCAACAAGCTCAAGGAGCGCAATTCCGAGGCGCGCCTCGCCTACGTGCACAGCGAAAGATTCGTGGGCGACATGGTGAAAGCCTTACAGCACAACACCATCAACGATTTCAAAACCGCGTATCGATCCTTGGATTGTTTGATGATCGACGATATCCAGTTTTTTGCGGGAAAGGACCGCTCTCAGGAAGAGTTTTTTCATACCTTTAACGCGCTGCTCGAAAGCCAACAGCAAGTGATATTGACCTGCGACCGCTACCCGAAGGAGGTTGATGGGCTCGAGGAGCGGTTGAAGTCGCGTTTCGGCTGGGGCCTCACCGTTGCGATCGAGCCGCCGGAACTGGAAACCTGTGTCGCGATCCTGATGAGCAAGGCCGCGATGACGCATGTGGATCTGCCGGAGGAAGTCGCCTTTTTTATCGCCAAGCGGATCCGCTCAAACGTTCGCGAATTGGAAGGCGCGCTTCGCCGCGTCGTTGCGACTTCCAATTTTACCGGCAGACCGATTACGCTGGAGTTCGCCAAGGAGGCGTTGCGGGATCTGTTGGCGTTGCAGGAAAAATTGGTCACGATTGAAAATATTCAGAAGACCGTGGCCGAGTACTACAAAATCAGGATTGCAGATTTGCTGTCAAAACGTCGCAGCCGTTCAATCGCCCGGCCGCGCCAAGTCGCGATGGCACTGGCCAAGGAATTGACCAACCACAGCCTGCCGGAGATCGGGGACGCATTCGGCGGCCGGGATCATACGACGGTGCTGCATGCTTGCAGGCGGGTCAAGGAGTTACGCGAGACGGAACGTCGCATTGGCGAGGATTATCTGAACCTGTTGAGAACCCTGGCAGGATAGGGTAGGAAAAGCTGTGGATGAGTCTGTGGATAAAGATATCCACAGTTCCGTGACAGGTTGCAAGCGGCCTGTGGACAAGTGTTGAGGTTGTTTCGTCTGATTGTATGATATTGATTAATATGGTGTGTTTTGCCTTATGCACTGAAATTTGGTCCTTCATTAATCATAGTAATAATCTCTTTTAAGAATCTAAATCTAAGATTGATAAGACGGTGAGCCCATGAAATTGACGGCAGAGCGCGAGAAATTATTGACCCCATTGCAGGCGGTGATCGGGGTGGTGGAACGGCGCCAAACCATGCCGGTGTTGGCCAATGTGTTGCTTGGCGTTCGCCAAGGACAGCTGTCCATTACGGCCACGGATTTGGAAGTCGAGTTGGTGGCGGCCACGGAGGTCGCAGTTCAAGAGGCCGGCGATATCACCGTCCCCGGGCGAAAATTTCTGGATATTTTGCGAGCGCTGCCCGAGAAGCTGTCGGTGTCGTTGAGCGTTGAAGGCGAGAAAATTGTGATCAAAGCGGGCCGCAGCCGGTTCAGTTTATCGACGCTGCCGGCGGCGGATTTTCCGGTGATCGATGACATCAACGCGCAGCAAACGGTGCAACTGCCGCGCAAGGAATTATTGCGGTTGCTGGAGAAGACGCATTTTTCGATGGCGCAACAGGACGTGCGTTACTACCTGAACGGCATGCTGCTGGAGATCGACGGACAGATGCTGCGGGCGGTCGCTACCGACGGGCACCGTCTTGCGTTGTGCGAAACGGCGTTGGCGGTGAAGGCCAAGACCTCCCAGCAGGTCATTGTGCCCCGCAAAGGCGTGCTGGAATTGCAGCGGGTGTTGAATGACGACGGCGTTGCCGATGTCGCGATCGGCACCAATCACGTTCGTGCGCAGATCGGCGACATTCGCTTCACATCGAAGCTGATCGACGGCCGTTTCCCGGAGTACTCTCGGGTTATTCCTGCCGCACCCGCCTCCGCTATCCGCGCGGATCGGGATGTGCTGCGCCAGGCGTTGCAGCGCACCGCCATCCTTTCCAACGAGAAATACCGCGGCATTCGCGTCACTGTGAAAAAGAACATACTGACCGTGCAGGCCCACAATCCTGAGCAAGAAGAGGCCGAGGAGGAGATCGAGGTCGGCTACGAGGGTAATGATCTGGAGGTGGGATTCAACGTGAATTACCTGCTCGACGCCCTCGCCGCCATTGACGGACAGGACGTCGAATTGGGACTCACCGACAGCAACAGCAGCTGCCTGATTCGTTCACCAGGCAATGCCAGCGCGCGCTACGTCGTGATGCCGATGAGGCTATAAGCCGTGACTTTAAGCCTGCTGCAAGTAACGGATTTCCGCTGCTTGCAGTCGGCGGAACTCGAGCTCGATCCGCATTTCACGCTCATCAGCGGACCGAACGCCTCCGGAAAGACCAGCCTGCTCGAGGCCATGTACGTCCTCGGCCGTGGCCGGTCGTTTCGTACCCGGCGCTTGGAACACCTGATTCGGCACGGCGCCGAGAGGTTCGTAGTCTTCGGCGAAGTCGACACCGCCCATCGCCGCGTGCCCATGGGGGTCGAGGGATCGGCGGCCGGCATGCGCGCCCAAATCGACGGTGACAAGCCCTCTTCCCTCGCAGAGTTAGCGCTGCAGCTGCCGGTGCAAATCATTGACCCGGAAGTCCACCATCTCATCGAGGAAGGTCCAAGCCGCCGACGGCGGTTCTTGGATTGGGGTGTGTTCCACGTGGAGCAATCCTTCGTGGGACATTGGCAGCGATACCAGCAGGTGCTCAAGCAGCGGAACGCCGCCCTGAAGGCCCACCAACCCAGAGCGATCGTATCAGTGTGGGACAGCGACCTCGTGCGCTCCGGGGAACTGCTGTCCGCCGCCCGCGCGCGCTATGTCACGGCGTTAAGCCCGCGGGCCGAGGCCATTGGGCGCAATCTGCTGGCTATGGAGTTGTCCTTAAGCTACCGCAGCGGCTGGGCCAAGGATCAAAGCATGGCGGAGGCACTCCAGCAAAGCTGGAATCATGATCAAGAAGCGGCTGCGACACAGATCGGGCCGCATCGTGCGGAACTCGCGATCCGACTGGACGGAACCGCGGTCAAAGACCGGATCTCCCGGGGCCAGCAGAAATTGCTTGCCGCAGCGCTGCTGATCGCTCAAATCAAGCTGTTCCCGGAAGGCTCGCCCGTGCAGCCCAGCCTGCTGTTGGACGACCCCGCAGCCGAATTGGACGACGAACGCCTAGCCGGCCTGATTCGAGAGGTGTCGTCGCAGTCGGTGCAATTGATCGTCACCACCCTGCATGGGGAATTTTCGGCATTCGGCGAGCCTGGTCGGCGGTTCCAGATGAACGGCGGACAGGTTTTACCCGCGTAGATGTTCCACGTGGAACGCGAAGAGTTTCTGCAAGCGGTTTCGTTTTACGACGCGCAGGTGCCGCGTCTCCGAACTCTCGTGAGGCTGCGTTAGCATTCTCGCGAATAGCGTCTGACAATCGGCTCGAGGGAGGACCTTATGAAGCGCACCTGGACGATCATTGGCGTCGCCGATGTGCCCGCCAGTTTCAAGTGGTACCAGTCGCTCCTTGGCTTGCCGTCGACGGCTCCCGGTCATGATTACTTCGGACAAATCCTCGATTCGGATGGAACGGTCTTGCTCTGTCTCCACGAGTGGGGTGCCCACGAGCATCCGTCGTTGATGAACCCCGATCGCGCCGAGCCTGGCAACGGCCTCCTCTTGTTCTTCCGTGTCGATGACTTCAGCAGCGCTTTGCCCAGGGCGCGCGCGCTTGTCGACCGGTTGCAAGAGGAGCCCCATATGAACCCGAGCACTGGAACCATGGAATTTTCGCTCCGAGATCCAGACGGCTATTACGTCTCGATCAGTTCGCTCAATGCGGCCTAACGCGCCCATCGAGCGGACTTCCATCCAAACGGCTCCGCCTTTTGCCGCCGCTCATGTCCCCAACGTTAGACAGCAAATGCAGGAACTAGCGCTCTTACCAGGGGCGAGCACGCCAAAAAATACCTGGAAACCGCTCACGTAAACCGTGGCCGGCAACCAAAGCTAACCAGCCCCCATAACCACTTGATTATAAAGTGGTTTTCGGCATCCGCGGATTGGTTTTTACCGCTGGAAAATGTTAACATGGTCGGTCGCAATTTTTGGATCGAGCATGGCCCAAGACAACGTTTACGATTCGAGCAAAATCAAGGTCTTAAAAGGTTTGGACGCCGTCCGGAAACGCCCCGGCATGTACATCGGCGACACGGACGATGGCAGCGGCCTGCATCACATGGTTTTCGAGGTTGTGGATAACGCCATCGATGAGGCGCTCGCCGGCCACTGCGATCGCGTCGTCGTCACCATCCACGCGGACGAATCCGTGACCGTCTACGACAACGGCCGTGGCATCCCTGTGGATATCCACGCCGAGGAAGGACGCTCTGCGGCGGAGGTCATCATGACCGTGCTGCATGCCGGCGGTAAATTCGATGACACCTCCTACAAGGTATCCGGCGGTTTGCATGGCGTCGGTGTGTCGGTCGTGAATGCGCTGTCGGATTTTTTGGAGCTGCTCATTCGCCGCGACGGCAAGTTGCATCGTCAAGAGTATCGCTTGGGCGAACCGCAGGCGCCGCTCGCGGCCATCGGCGACACCACCGAGCACGGCACCACGATTCGCTTCAAACCCAGCTCGCAGATTTTCACTCACATCTCATTCAACTACGAGACGTTGGCAAAGCGGCTGCGCGAGTTGTCGTTTCTTAATTCCGGCGTGCGCATCGAGCTCGTCGATGAGCGCGACGAGAAGTCCGAAGTGTTTCAACACGAGGGCGGTCTCAAAGCGTTCGTCACGCATCTCAATCGCAGCAAGACGCCGGTCCATGATTCAGTGTTGTGGTTTCAGACCCGCGACGGCAATACGCAAGTGGAAGTCGCGATGCAGTGGAATGACTCGTACCAAGAGAGCATGTATTGCTATACCAACAACATTCCGCAGAAAGACGGCGGCACGCATCTTGCGGGATATCGGGCGGCGCTGACCCGCACGCTCAATAATTACATCGAGAAAGAACTCGCCGCGAAGAAAGAAAAAATTCAGACCACCGGCGATGATTCTCGCGAAGGGCTTACCGCGATCTTGTCGGTGAAGCTGCCGGATCCAAAATTCTCATCGCAGACCAAGGACAAATTGGTTTCGTCCGAAGTAAAGGGCGTGGTCGAATCCGTCGTCGCCGGGCGCTTGGAAGAATTCCTGCTGGAACATCCGCAGGAAGCGCGCGCCATCGTCAACAAAATCCTCGAGGCAGCCTATGCGCGCGAGGCCGCGCGCAAGGCGCGCGAGATGACACGCCGTAAGGGCGCGCTCGATATCGCGGGGCTGCCCGGCAAATTGGCCGACTGTCAGGAAAAAGATCCGGCACTGTCGGAAATGTTTTTGGTCGAGGGTGATTCCGCCGGCGGCTCCGCCAAGCAAGGCCGCGATCGGCGCACTCAAGCCATCCTGCCGCTCAAGGGCAAAATCCTCAATGTCGAAAAAGCGCGCTTCGATAAGATGCTGGCGTCCGCGGAAGTCGGCACGCTGATCACCGCACTCGGTTGCGGCATTGGGCGCGATGATTTCAATGTCGATAAATTGCGCTATCACCGCGTGATCTTGATGAGTGATGCCGATGTCGATGGGAGTCACATACGAACTTTGCTGCTGACGTTCTTTTATCGGCAGATGCCCATACTCATAGAGCGCGGTCACATTTACATTGCCCAGCCGCCGCTTTACAAAGTGAAGAAAGGCAAGCAGGAGACTTACGTCAAGGATGATTTGGAACTCAATGCATTGCTCCTCAATACAGCCATCGAAGATGCGGCCCTGCATGTCAATGCCGAGGCGCCGCCCCTGTCTGGTTTGGGGTTGGAATCGCTGATGCGCAAGTACGTCGAGGTGGAAGCCATCGTGACGCGCTGGGCGCGCCGTTACGACGGGCGCTTCCTCGAGCAGTTGCTGTACGTGCCAACACTCACCCCCGAGGCGTTTGATCGCATCGATACGCTGCGCGATTGGTGCCGCAATTTGGAAGCACGGCTCAATAATCTGGATGACGTCTCTCGGCAATATAGCGTCACCGTTCAGACGATGCCCGCCGGTGGCCATCGTATCGACCTGAAGCGCTTCGAACATGGGTTGAGTTCCGCCAAACACATCCCGCGCGAGTTTTTCGATTCCGCCGAATACCTGCGCATTGCCGAGCTCGGACAAACCTTGAGCGACCTGATCGGTCCGGGCGCTTATATTCAGCGCGGCGAAGACCGGCTGGAGGTCAGCAGTTTCAAGGGGGCCAAAACTTGGCTGTTTGAACAGGCGAAGAAAGGCCAGAGCATCCAACGCTACAAGGGCTTGGGAGAGATGAACGCAGATCAGCTTTGGGACACGACCATCAATCCTGAAACGCGGCGCCTCTTGCAAGTGCGAATAGAGGACGCGGTGGCGGCCGACGATATATTCACCACGCTCATGGGCGATGCAGTGGAACCGCGGCGCGAATTCATCGAGAAGAACGCATTGAATGTGTCGAACCTAGACATTTAGTCCTTCTGCGCTTAAGTCACGCGCGAGCCGTTTACAACGTGGGCTTCGTCAATGTGTTCGAGCGGCTCGGGCCCCCCTGGGGCCGATTGGCAAGTCTCGTGACAAGAATCTTCGTGAAGCGCTGAGCTGCGAGGCTTGGGCGCGTCGCGCCGCCTACGGCCCCGCTTCACCCGTCAGCGCGACGAACGTGGCGCCACCGTCCCTGACGATTCGAATCAGCAACGGCGCCTGCGGGCTCGGCGCCGCAACGCCGACGATGTCTCGCGCATCCACCACCTGTTTAGTGCCGACATGCGTAATGAGATCCCCAACCCTTAAGCCCGCCACAGCCCCCGCACCCGCCGGCCGCAGCTGCGTCACGATGAGTCCGCTGGGCTCGTCGATGGCTTTAATGGCTTTTCGTATCTGTTCCGTCGTGTTGGCCACGCCCAACCTAAGCCCAGGCACCCACGTGTCCTGGTCGCCGTTGAGCGCTGGGTCCGAAGGGGGATCCGGCAGACGCCCCACTTTCAACGCAATGGATTCTGACCTGCCCGCTCGCAGCCGGGTCATGGTGACGAGCGCGTCGGGCGGCAAGCGCGCCGTGATTTTGCTCAAGGTCTTGAAGGTGACGTGGTTCGAGCCGATCGCGAGCAGCACGTCGCCCGGCGCGAAAGTGCCCAAAGCCGGTCCTGCCGGATCCACTGCTGTGATCAATGCACCCGTCGCTGTTTTCATGCCGAGCGCTTTGGCCAGTATCGGCGTCGGCTCCTGCGCGGATACCCCAAGATAGCCCCGCTCCACGCGGCCTTTGGACTCGAGTTGGGCGATCACCGAGGAAACCGTTTCAGCAGGAATGGCGAAGCCCAAACCGACGGAACCGCCGCTCGGAGAGAAAATGGCCGATGTGACGCCGACGACGATGCCCTCCGGCGACATCAAGGGGCCGCCGGAATTGCCGTGATTGATCGCAGCATCCGTTTGCAGAAAGTCGATGTAAGGATCGTCTTCGAGCGTGCGTCCCCGAGCAGAGATGATGCCGGCGCTTACCGATTGGCCCAATCCGAAGGGATTGCCGATGGCGATGACGGGATCGCCCACCGAGACGGATTGCGAGGTGCCCAAGCGCAGCGCGGGTAGATTGCCGACATTCACTTTGAGCAGCGCGATGTCGGTGACCGCGTCGGCTCCCAACAGTTTCGCAGGCACGTCACGACCGTCCGGCAAATGAACGCGAATCTTGAAGGCACCATTCACGACGTGCCGGTTCGTGACAATGAGCCCGTCGGCACGAATGACAAAACCAGATCCCAGCGCTCCGGTGGGTCTTTGATCTTCCGGACCGCCGATACCACCGGTGAGCAGGCGCCGGATGAGGGCACCGATGTCGTTGCTGCTTTCCGCAGACGCGTGTTCAGCGGCGAGTTGACCCGCGCTTATCTGTTTCTCCTCGACTATGACGGTGACGACGCTCGGCGCAGCCCGCCGCACCAAATTCGCGTAGCCGCCTATCTCGGCGCTGCCATTGGATGCGAACGGCAAGAGCAGCGCCACGATCGATACGGCGGCAAAGCAGCGACTGTTCATGTTGGTATTTCCTCCTACAATGCTTCTCGGGTGAAAAGATTTGTTATGTCCCCGTCAAGGCGCCGCCAAGTCTAGCCTAAGCAATGTCGGAGCCGCTCCCGATCCGTTATTCTTGGTGTATGACGGTTCAAGAGTTGATTCGAAAGGGCCGCGAACTCGGCGCTAGCGATCTGCACATCGAAGCGGATAGCGCCCCCGTCGCGCGCGTCCGCGGCCAGCTCTCCGCGATCGGTCAGCCCATCGCCGGCGCAACACTCGTGCACGCAGCACGGGAGCTGCTGGGCAACGACGGCTGGCCGCAATTCTTAAGCAGAGGTTCCGCGGATGTTTCCCGAACAATCTCGGGTGTGCGCTGCCGCATCAATATTTTTCAGACCCTTCGCGGCGTGGCGATGGCGGTGCGGCTGCTGAGTTCGTTCCAAAACAACTTGCGTGCGTGCAATCTGCATCCGGATTTGAAGCGGCTGACGGAGATGACGACCGGGTTGATCGTGATCTCGGGACCGACTGGCAGCGGAAAATCCACGACGTTGGCGGCGCTGGTCGAGGAGATCAACTCATCCAGCGCCCGACATATCATTGCCATTGAAAGCCCGCTGGAATACGTCTTCACCAATCGACGCTCCTTTATCAGGCAGCGGGAAGTACCGACGCATTCCCCTACCTACGAGCAGGCCTTGGTCGACGCCCTGCGCGAGAATCCCGATGTTCTGGTCATCGGTGAAATGCGAACGCCCGAGGTCATGCGCCTCACCTTGAGCGCGGCGGAGACCGGGCACTTGGTCATCGCCACGATGCATTCGGCGACCTGCGCCGAAGCGCTCACGCGCATCTGCATGTCCTTCCCCGCTGAAATCCAGGGCGGTATTCGCGCGCAGCTCGCCGATTCCTTTGTGGGAATCGTGTGCCAGCGCCTGGAATTCCTCGCCGATTTTCGTCTCCGCGTTCCGGTATGCGAAATCCTGCTGCCGAGCGCCGCCTCCAAGGGGACGATTCGCGGCGGTCAATTCAGTCAGATTGCCAATGTTCTGCAAACCGGCGGCGAGACCGGAATGTGGAATTTCGACCGCTACCAACGCTGGGTGGCGCAAAAGAAGGACTGGGTGCAGCCGACGTTGGCGACGCCATTGCCGGAAGAGCGGGTTGCTCCCGCGCCGCTTAAGATTCAGCGCCAAGCGATCACGCCGACCGTCGTGAAAGACGATTCCCTGGAAATATCGATCGACGAGGAAGTGGATCTCGATGAATTGGCGAAACGCATCGAGCAGCGCACGCGCGGACCGCGGGAATAGACCCCGTTAGTTCTTGGTCGCGACGATGCGCACCATGCCGCTGGGCGTGGTATCGCGCTTCACGCTAAAGCCCATTTCCGAAAGCGTGGAGGCCACCCATTCCGGTGCGAGCCGAAGCTTGGGGTAACTGCTGATGGTCTGGCGCCACCGACCGTTCTCTTTCTCATTCAGCAGATCGTGAACGATCACCTGATGATCTTCATACTCGAGGAAGCAAGTCATGATCCGGTCCGCGTCGGCGCGCACCGAAATGAAACGCTGTTCTCCTGCCAATTCCAAAGTCGCGTAATCGCGAAATGTTGTCGCGAACACGCCATTGCGCGGCAGCGCAGCTGCCACCTCTACCAGCAGCGATTCGACTGACGACAGCGCAGGCAGGTGCGTGAGCGTGTCGCCCATGCAGACGATGACCTGCGCTTGTTTAGGTAAGAAGCGGCGGAATTCCTGAAGATCGGCATGGTGAATGGCGATCGCCAAAGATCCGCGGCGTGAATGCAACTCATCGATCAGCACCGGGCAATTATCGATGGCAACGACCTCAAAGCCGCGCTTCGCGAGAGCTTTGGCGTGCAATCCCAACCCCGCGCCGAGATCAACCGCGGCGCCATGATTCGCCTCGGGCAAATTAAGATCGTCGATTTCCGCGGCGCTTCGTGCAAACGCGGCATCGATGTCGCCCAGCATCCAAGAATAGATGCGGCCTAAGTGAGTCGCGTAGTGAGCCGCCGACGTGTTCATGACCTAAAGGGACGCTATTCCTCGAGTTGCAGATCGCGCATCGCAGGAGTCGCGAAGGCGACGCCGCCATCGACCGTAACGGTTGAACCGATCACGTAGTCGCCGGCGCGCGAGGCCAAAAATATGGCGGCGCCCGCCATGTCCTCTGCCGTCCCGACACGTCGCGCCGGGATACGTTTGGCCACTTCGTCCGCATGATCGCGCGCGTCCCGATTCATGTCGGACTTGAAAGCCCCTGGCGCAATCGCGGTGACGTAAATGTTGTCCTTCACCAGGCGCGCCGCCATCAGGCGCGTGAGCTGAATCAGGCCGGCTTTGCTGGTGACATAGGAATACGTTTCGCGGTTCGTGAGATATATGCCGTCGATCGATGCGATGTTAATCACTTTGGCCGGGCGAGCGGCAGTGGCCGCCTTGCGTAAGGCAGGCGCCAGGGCCTGGGTCAGGAAAAACGGCGTCTTGGCATTGAGATTGAGCACCTTGTCCCAGCCCTCCTCGGGAAATTCGTCGAACGCGGCTCCCCAGGCGGCGCCGGCGTTGTTGACCAGAATGTCCACCTTGGGTTCCAGCGCCATCACCGCGGTAGCGAGCCCCTTGGCTCCGGCAACGGTTGCAACATTCATGGGAATGGAGACGCAGGTGCCGCCGCCTTCAGATAACTCTTTTGCGGTCTGGTTGCAGGCATCGGCTTTGCGCGCCGAAATGTAAACCTTCGCGCCTTGCGCAATGAAACCTTCGGCAATCATTTTGCCGATGCCGCGTGATCCGCCGGTTATCAGCGCGACACGTCCCTTGAGCGAGAAGAGGTCCTTGGTGATCATGTAGTTTCCTAAAATGCCTTGTGATATTTAAAACCCAATTCTAGCGCAAGCAGCGGCGGCGTCATTTGATGAGCTTTGTCATGGCGAGCTCTGTCTCGGCCATCTTTCGTGGCACAACGCCAGGAAACGGGTTCCAGCCTGCGACAGGGGTTGATGTTTCAAGTTATAGGCCCCGACCTGCCGATCGATGCTCGAGTAGGGCAGCCCTTCTACCGGCACCAATTGCGGCGGCACCGCCGTGAGCAGATCCGATACATAGGTGACGCCTTTGCCGTCCGCGACCAGCGCCAGCCGCAACTCCATGTGGCTGACCTCCCACACCGAGCCGAACGCGTCGCGCAGCCGCTCACCCGTGGCGCGGCGCGCGGAATCGTCGAGATACGACGTGACCAGCGGCAACTCGCGAATGGTGCCCACCGCATCCCGGGCCAGCGCACTGCGTGCCGGGTGATCGCGGGCGATCATCAGCCGGCGCGTTTCGGAAAAACACGGATGCAAGGCGAAGTGCGCCGGCATGTTGTGATGAAACGGACCGAAACCCAATTCCCAGCGGCCTTCACCGACGCCGTGCACGATTTCGCGGCTGGGTGCGACGACGACCTTGAGCCGGGTGAGCGGGTTGCGCTCGCAAAATTCCTTGAGCAGCGCAACGCCGATGCGCGAGTTAGCGGCGGGGGAGAGAGCAAGCGACAGCGTCGAAAGCGCGCCGGACTTGATCTGACCGATGTCTGCGAGCGCCTCGCGTTCTTCGTTCAGCGTGGTTTCCGCGAAGCGCAGCAACCGAATGCCGGCTTCGGTGGGCTGCGGCGGATTGCCTCGGCGCAACAAGCTGGTGCCCAGCCGGTGTTCGAGATTCGCGATGGTTTGGCTGACCGCTGACTGCGAAAGATCCAGCCGCTCCGCAGCACGGCTGAAGCCACCCGCTTCGATCACCGCATGAAAGCATCGCAGCTCATGACGTTCGACCTGCATGGGTCTTAGGATAACCGACCACGCCCGTAGGCTGATTAATCTATCCGCCTGATAGCTCTATCAGTTGTGCCATCTGGCCTTTGGCCTGTTGAAGGCTTTTACTGCGTTTACAGGAGGTGGCTCATGAACGCAGTGGTGGATATCAAAAAGGGTCTCGAAGGCGTGGTGGTGGACAGCACGTCGATTTCCCTGGTCGACGGCGATGCCGGGCGCCTGTACTACCGTGGGCACGCGATTGAAAAGCTCATTAAAAGCCCCTTCGCAGCCGTGGCGCACCTGGTGGTGTTCGGCGAGCTGGCGGACGCCTCGCAGCTAAAAGAATTCGAAGACTTTTTGTGGGACGCCGGGCGATTGCCCACGGGGCTCGCCACGGCGCTTGAGCACCTGGCGCAACTCGGCGCTCACCCCATGGCGACGCTGCAGGCTCTCATGCCTTTGATGGCGTCGGCGCCGCCGGCGCGAAAAATAGGCCGAAGCGAAGACGAACAGGAATCGTTGGTCGTTGCAGCCCGGCTGCCCACCGCACATGCCATGCTGGCCGCCTTGCGCGCCGGCAGAGCGCCGACTCCCTATCCTGAGACCCGTCGTTACGGCGAGCGGTTTCTGCAGCTGCTGCATAACCGCAGGCCGTCTGAAAAAGAAGTCAGTATTTTCGAGAGTACGCAAATTCTGCAGATCGATCACAGCTTCAACGCGAGCACGTTCACCGCCCGCGTCGTGACATCCACGTTGGCGCCTCCCGCATCCGCGTTGGCGGCGGCCATGGGTTCGCTCTACGGTCCCCTGCACGGCGCCGCCGATCAGGGGGCGCTCGAGATGGCGCAAGAAGTGGGCGGTCCGGACCGCGCTGCCGACTTCGTGGCCGAATGCCTCGCCAAGGGCAAGCTGGTGATGGGCATGGGCCATCGAGAATATCGCGTCGTTGATCCGCGCTCGAAAATCGTCAAAGTGTTGGCCGAAGAAATCGCTTCCAAGCCGCACGAGAAGCAGCTGATTGAAACTCTAAAGGCCGTCGATGAGGCTTTTGTCGCGCAGACCGCGCACAAAAAGCGCTCGCTGCGCGCGAATCTGGAGTTCTACAAAGGCGTCGTGTATTTAGCGCTGGGATTGCCCAAGGAATTCTTTACCGCGACGTTCGCGATTGCGCGGATATTCGGTTGGTCGGCGCACATCGTGGAACAGCGCAAGGATAATCGCATCGTCAGACCTTCCGCCAACTACATAGGTCCGGCACCTCTGCCCGATTGACTTAATTCCAGGCACTTGAATCCGGTAACATCGAGTGCATGCTGTTTTCGCAAACCCTCGCTTCAATCCAGCCGCAGGACAAAGGCTGGAGCGCCATCGTCGGCGAGGACTGGTCGCAGGGCCGCGCAACTTTCGGCGGTACGGTTGCTGCCTTGGGCAACGAAGCCATGCGCCGCTTGGTGCCCGCCGACCGAAAGCTGCGCGGACTGGAAACGGTATTTGCGGGCCCCGCGCTGGCCGGAGCCGTGCGTATCGAGGCCGAGGTGCTCCGGGTGGGCAAGGCCGTGACGATCGCGAGCGCGCGCTTGTGGAGCGCAGATAAAATCGCGGCCACGCTGACCGGCACCTACGGCATAGCTCGATCCACGGCAATTTCCGCATCGCCGGCCGCACCACCGGGCGTGCCTGCGGTGCAAAATTTGCCGGAAAGAACCACAGGCGCCGGCGCGGCTCCCGCGTTTGCGCAGCACTTCGATTTACGCTGGGCCGAAGGCGCGTGGCCCTTCAGCGGTTCGAGCTTGAAAAAATCGAAAATCTATGTGCGCCATCGAGACCCGGCCGCGCTCACCGAATCCCATGTGATCGCGCTCGTCGATTGTATTCCGTCGGTGGTTCTGCAAATGCTGAGCACGCCCGTGCCGTCGAGTTCGCTGACCTGGACACTGCAATTTCTCAAGCACGACTACGGATTTGCCCCCGACGCGTGGTGGCGCATCGATGCCGAGGTCGATTCGGCCGCAGAAGGTTACGCCTGCGAGTCCTGCGTCGTGCTCGATCCCAGCGGCGCCCCCGCGGTGCTCAGCCGTCAAATGGTGGCGGTATTCGGTTGACGTCCCGCCGCGAGGATGTTCTTCGCGGCGTTGACGACTTATTTGCTGACGAAAATGCTCTTCGGCAGCTTGACGTGGACGCCGAGATTGGGCTTATCCACCAGCTGCGTGATCGCGACATTGCCCGCGATGCTCACCAGCTGATAGGCCTGATGGCGCGTGAGCTTCTTCTCCGACACCAAGAAATCCACCATCTCTTGAATGGCTGACTTGGTGGCGACGGCAAGATCAGGATCGGTGGCCATGCTGATGTAGTCGGTGGCCGTTTCGGCGCGCGGCCATTTCAGCTTCATGTCCTTGCGCACCGTGAGCTGCAGACGGCCGCGCAATGAAGTCTCGATGGCGGTCTGATCCACTTCGCCGTCGCCCTGCGCCGCATGTCCATCGCCGATTTCGAACAAGGCACCGCGAGCGAATACGGGGATATAAAGCGTACTGCCGGCGACCAATTCGCGATTGTCCAAGTTGCCCGCGTGCCGGCCCGGCGGATTGCTGCTGAGGCGGCCCATTTCCGGCGCCGGAGCAATGCCGATGCTGCCGTAAAAGGGTTTCAGCGGAATCACGATGCCCGGCAGGAATTCAGCCGTCATTTTCGCAACGTTGAGCGAGATGATCTTGGACGGTACACCGCTCTCGCAATTCTCCGGCAGATACCCGCTGCAGCCGTTGTAGCCATAGTCGAGCGGCAGATCGATCGACAGAATCTTCACTTCCAACACGTCGCCCGGCTCCGCGCCCTCGACGTAAACCGGCCCCGTCAGGATATGACCGCCCGGACCCTTACGGTCGCCGGTTACCTCGGTCACGATGGCTTTGAGCGAAGCCTGAATCTTATCGTCGGGTACCCCGGCCTTCGCGAGGCCCGCCGGCGTGTTGGTCAGCAGGGTATCCACATCGATGATGTCGCCCGAGTCGATGCGCAGCACCGGCGGCGCGGCCGACCAGTAGTAGCCATACGCCACGGTCGCCGGCGTCGCTTCGAGGCGATGCGTTTTCGGCGGGTGGGCGAAGGCGTCGGCCGCAAGACCAAGCGCGATCACACTGAGGCAGGCAATAGCGATTTTTTTCAAGGGACCAGTACGCTATCACATCATCGTCCGCTTTCGCGATGGCTTGGCCGCGCCAAAAGCACTATGATTCGCTCAAGAAAACAAAGTGCTGTCTCTCGGGGGTAACATGATCAAGCAACTGCAATGCGCCGCCGCGCTCATAGTCTTTGCAATGGCTTCTGCCGTTGCCGCTGGCACCAAGGTGAGCAGCGATTCGAAAGTCACCGCGCCGCCGCTGGATTTGACGATCTACCATTTGGAAGGCCGCCGCTCGGAGCGCATTGTCTGGTTATGCGAGGAACTCGGCATTCCCTACAAACTGGAATACAAACGCGGCGATCTGGCCGGCTCGATGAAAACGATCCATGACGTCAGTCCATTGATGCCCGTTGCGCCAACCGTGCGCATCGGCGGTCAGGTGATGGTCGAGTCCGGCGCGATCATCGAATTGATTCTGGCTCGGGAGGGCCACGGCCGCCTCGAGCCGGCCGTTAGCTCACCGGACTATCCGTACTACCTGCAGTGGATGCACTTCGCGGAAGGCTCGTTCGCCGCACGGGTCATAGGCGATTATCGGGTGGCGATGATCCAAGGCAAGCCTAAGACCCCGGCCGGCGGCTACAAGCTGGTGGACACAGAAGCCGTGCTCATTTTCATGGAAGATTTTTTGAGCAGGCATCCGTACTTTGGCGGATCTGCTTTTTCGGCCGCCGACATCATGATGCTATTCCCGACCAATATCACGGAAGCATTTAACGTGGCGGATCTGTCCGCCTATCCGCACATCATCGCGTGGCGCACCAACGTAGAAGGCCGTCCCGCGTACAAGAAGATGCTGTCCGTGGCGCGCCCCGATGGCGTACCGGGCGCACCCAAGCCGTTGCCGAAGACCTAAACCAGAGGTCAGGGCATGAAACGCTCCGGCCGGGTCAGCAGCCGCGACAGGACTGCAACGCGATCTGCGCAAGACCCGCCTCGATGGATTGCCTGACCTGGTCGTTGAGTTCCCGAGGATCTTTGCCCGTGGAATCGATGGATTCGCCGATGACCACCCGAATGGTGCCGGCTTTTTTCACGATGCCGCGCCTCACCCAGAAATCGGCCGCGTTATGCGACATCGGCACCACGCGCTTGTTGGTCTCGGCGGCCAGCAGCGCGCCGCTGACGCCGTACTTGCGGCTCTCGCCCGCGACCACCCGTGTGCCCTCGGGAAAGATAATGATCCACAGTCCGTCCGCCAGGCGCGCCTTGCCCTGTTCGATGACCTGATTGACCGCCCGGTGCCCCGCGCCGCGGTTGATCGAGATGGGCCGCAGCAGTTTCAAGCCCCAGCCGATCAAGGGTATCCACAGCAACTCGCGCTTCAGCACCCAAACCTGCGGCGGGAAAATCAGAAACTGCGCAATGGTTTCCCATGCCGAGGTGTGATTGCACATCACGATGTGATTCCCGGCGGGAATTCGCTCGCGGCCTTCCACGGTAAACTTCAATCCGCAGACCTTGTCCAGCAGCCAAAACAAGATGCGCGCCCAGGTGCGAGCGATGGCAAATTGCGTGCCGTAGGGCGCCCAAAAGCACAAGGTCATGAATCCGCCGAACAGCAGCGCCGACCCCATCATGTATGCGGTGAAAAAAAGCGACTTGATGAGCTGCATTAGCCGGGCAATCGCGATAGATCGGCGACGCTGCCGAGCAGGATTTGCACGTCGCGTAGCAGTGCGAGACGGTTATTGCGCTTAAGTGTGTTCTCGTCCATCACCATGACGCGATCGAAAAAATCATTCACCGGCCCCCGCAGGCCCACCAACGCCTGCAGGCTGTCAGCGTAGCGGCGCTGATTGCTCGCCTCGAGCACTGGGCTGCGCAGATCGATCAACGCGCGTTGCAGTCCGCGTTCGGCCTCTTCACCGAGCTCTTGGCTGTCGACCGCCAAATCGCCCGGCACCTGTGTCTTCTTTAAAATGTTGGCGATGCGCTTATTGATGGCCGCGAGCACACCGGCATCCGGCAAGAGCAAGAATTCTTTGAGAGCCGCGAGGCGCGTCACCGCATCGAGCGGCGAGCGCGGACGATTGCTGAGCACTGCGTCGAGCATCTCAGGGGTCGTACCCGGCTGCTCGATCAGCATTCCGCGCAGACGTTCAGCGATGAAATCATAAACCTCGTCGGCCACGGCGGCGCGTTGCACCGGCTGCGCGGCCGCGGCAGCGGCCAACAATTCAACGAGGTCCAAATCCAATCCGGCCTCGAGCAAGATGCGCAACACGCCCAAGGCAGCGCGCCGCAAACCAAACGGATCCTTGGCGCCGGTGGGCCGTTGCTCGATCGCGAAGATTCCAACCAGCGTATCGATCTTGTCGGCCAAGGCAACGGCTTGACCCGTTCTCGTCTCAGGCAATGCATCGCCGGCATATCGCGGCCGATAATGCTCCTCGAGCGCGAGGCACACCTCGCGAGGCAGTCCTTCCGCCTCGGCGTAGTAGCGGCCCATGGTGCCTTGCAGTTCCGGAAATTCGCCCACCATGGCGGTCATCAGATCCGCTTTCGAAAGCTCCGC
>Ga0182024_10008286_pt1 | contig 22007 bp, 14 predicted proteins | sample P32metaG_FD_120480 | JGI IMG/M metagenome (GOLD analysis project Ga0182024, IMG submission 120480) | Permafrost microbial communities from Stordalen Mire, Sweden - P3-2 metaG (Illumina Assembly) | ecosystem: Environmental > Terrestrial > Soil > Wetlands > Permafrost | place: Sweden: Stordalen...
GGCACTGGGAGGATGCGTACCTGAAGGATGGATATTTCGACCAGCACCGGCAGATCTCGTTGTTCGAGAGGGTGCTGCTTGAAGGGAAGAAGCAGGGATATCCGCTGACCCGATTCGTGGCGGGGACGGAGTGGGCGCTGCTCGATCGGCCCGGCGTGCATGACCTCATCGAGTACGAGTGCCGGATCAACAACATGTTCAGCAAGTATGACGATCCGGTCTGCTGCACGTACGACGTGTCCAAGTTCAGCGCCTCGGTCATCATGGACGCGATGCGCGTGCATCCGGCGGTGATCATCGGCGGCATCTACCAGGAGAACCCGTTTTACGTTCCGCCCGAAGAGTTTCTGCGCGAACTGTGTGAACGGGCAGGACAGGGCGCCCCAAGCGTGGCTTGAGACGGCAGTAAGCGATGGAGGAAGTCGTAAAACAATCTCGAACGATGCACCGGACGATGCGGGATTTGATTGCCCTTTCGGCGCTGCCGGCGGCCTGGGCGGGCTACCCACCGCGTCAAATCGCCGAAGGCCTTGCCGATGCGCTGCTCTCGACGCTGGGGCTTGACCTGATTTATGTCGGTGTGTCTAGACAGACTGCGGGGCAGGAGATTGAAATCTCCCGCGGCGGCGCCACGAGAGGAGCGAGCACCACGAACGAGACCCGGCGCATTGCCGAGGCACTTAAGCCTTTCCTGAATGGTGGCACGGCGGACCCAGCGCCATCCGTCCCGAACCCCGCAGGAGGCGGAATGCTGCATCTGGTCGTCATTCGCATCGGAGAGGACGGAGTGCTGGTCGCGGGCTCGGGGCAGACGGATTTTCCCGGCGAAGCCGACCGCTTACTTCTTACCGTCGCCGCCAACCAGGCGGCGGCGGTGCTCCAGCGCCGGCGCGTCGAGCAGGCGCTGCGCGGGAGCGAGGAACGGTTTCGCTTCCTGGTGCAGAACTCCTCGGACATCATCAGCCTCTTCGACGCCGAGGGGACAATTCTCTATCAGGCCGCATCGGTTGAACGTCTGCTGGGGTATCGGGCGCAGGATCGCGTAGGCCGGAACGTGTTTCGCGAGCCGATTGTTCATCCCGACGACGAGGGTCTAAAACGCGCGTTTTTCGAGACGATGTTGAGTCGGCCGGGAACTCCGGTGACTGCTGAGTTTCGTCTACGGCACGCCAACGGCACGTGGAGGGCCATCGAAGCCATCGGTCAGAGCTTCCTGCACGAGCCGGGAGTGGCAGGAATCGTCACTAACTACCGCGACATCACCGACCGCAAGCAGGCCGAGTCAGAGCTGCGTATCAGCGAGCAACGGTTTCGAACCTTCGTGGATCATGCCACGGATGCCTTCTTCTTATTCGACGACAGAAACGTCGTCTTGGACGTGAATCGTCAGGCCTGCCAAAGCTTGAGATACACACGGGAAGAATTGCTCGGGATGACGCCGATCGACTTCGACCCGGACATGACTCCCACTCTCCTCGATGAAATCATGCGCAAGCTCGACGACGGAGCGCTAATGGCGTTCGAGTCCCGACACCGCCGCAAGGACGGGACGGTCTTCCCGGTCGAGGTCAGGGGCCAGGCATTCTGGGAGGGTGGCCAACGATTCAGGGTGGCCTCCGCCCGAGATATTACCGAGCGCAAGCTTACGGAAGAAGCGCTGCGCGAAAGCGAGGAGCGGTTTCGCGGGACGTTCGAGAACGCAGCAGTCGGCATCACTCACTGCGATCTTCATGGCCGCTACCTCCGCGTCAACCAGAAGTATTGCGAGATCGCCGGCTACTCCCGCGAGGAGTTGCTGAGCCGAAGCTTTAACGACCTGACGCACCGCGAAGACTTGGCCGAGACTCGCGATAAGTTTCTCCCGCTCACGCGCGGCGACATTTCCAGTTATTCACAGGAGAAACGCCTGGTTCACAAGGATGGGTCATCTGCCTGGATCAACGTCTTCTGCTCGGCGCAAAAAAACGCGATGGGAGAGCCAGTTCATGCCATCTCGATCGTGCAGGACATCTCCGAACGCAAGCGGTTGGAGGAAGAGTTGCGGGAGAGCGAGCACCGTTGGCGCAGCATCACCGAGGCGCTGCCACAACTGGTATGGACTGCAACGCCCGACGGTACCTGCGACTACTTCAGCACACAGTGGACGCAATACACCGGGGTGCCGACGAGTGAGCTTTTAGGCTGGCAATGGCTCGACACTCTCCATCCTGCCGACAGGGAACCCACTCGACAATTCTGGACCGACTCCGTAGCGGGCCGCCACGACTATGACGTGGAATACCGAGTCCACCGGCTCGACGGAGAATACCGCTGGTTCAAAACGCGCGGCGTTCCCATCCGGGACAGTGATGGTCGCATCTTTAAATGGTTCGGTAGTTGCACAGATATCAGTGACGGAAAACTCGCGGCCGAGGAGCTGCGCCTTGCCAAAGAGGTTGCTGAATCGGCCAATCGCGCCAAAGACGAATTCCTGGCTAATGTTAGCCACGAGATACGGACGCCGATGAACGCGATCCTGGGCCTGACGTCGCTTGTCCTTGGAACAGACCTCAATGACGGCCAGCGACAATCACTCGCAACGGTAAAATCAGCAGCCAATAATCTGCTGGGCATCATCAACGACCTGCTCGATTTTTCCAAGATTGAAGCCGGCAAGCTGGAACTTAGTCTTGGCGAGTTCGGGCTGCGCGCGACACTGGGCGACACGTTGCGCGCCCTGGCCGTCCGCGCGCATCAGAAAGGACTGGAGCTGGTCTCCAACGTGCAACCCGACGTGCCCGATGCTCTGATCAGTGACGCTGGCCGGTTGCGTCAAGTGCTCTTGAATCTCGTTGGAAACGCCATCAAATTCACCGAGAAGGGTGAGGTTGTGGTACAGGTACGTGCCATCCCTGATGCCGCGCCGAAGAACGATGAGGTCCACCTTCTCTTCACGGTGCGGGACACAGGCATAGGTATTCCAAAGGGAAAACAGGCGACCATCTTCCGCGCTTTTGAGCAGGAGGATTCTTCGACAACGCGTAAGTATGGCGGCACCGGCTTGGGGCTGACAATCTCCGCCCAGTTGGCCGGGCTGATGGGCGGGAAGATCGAGGTCGATAGCGAGCCGGGCCGAGGGAGCACATTCAGCTTAACCGCGCGATTCTGGCGGTCGTCCAAGCGCCCAGCGGCGGGCCCCGGCGACTCGTCCGACCTGCTCGACAACTTGCGCGTGCTCATCGTGGACGACAACGTCACCAACCGCCAAATCCTGGAGGAATGGCTGCGCAATTGGCGGATGCGTCCTATGGCGGTTGGCGACGGAGCCGCCGCCGTGGATGCATTGCGTCACGCGGTTGAAGCCGGCGCGCCCTACTCGCTTGTCCTTCTTGACGGGCGCATGCCTGACGGGGACGGGCTGACGGTTGCCCGTCAAATCCGCGAACACGTCCACATCTCCTCCACGCGCATCATCCTTCTCCCTTCCGAAGATAGCAGTATCAATATTGCGGAATCTCGCGAGATGGGGATCAATGCTTACTTGCTCAAGCCGGTACAACAGTCGGAACTCCTTGAAACGATCAGTCAGGTAATGGCTCGCACGACCCCAGGTGCCGCGCCGGCAAAGCTGGCCGCATCAACGCCGGAATCACGGGCATTCGCCGCGCCTGCGACGCCACTGCACATCTTGGTAGCTGAAGACAATGAGTTTAATGTGATTTTGTTGCAGCAGCTTTTCGGCCAGCGGGGTCACAGCGCCCGCATCGCGAGTGATGGTCGAGAGGCAGTCGCGCTGGCGACGGGGGGCACATTCGACCTGCTGCTCCTGGACATCCATATGCCGGAGATGGACGGCTTCGCGGTGGCGCAAGCGATTCGCGAGCAGGAACGTGGCAGCGGAAAGCGACTGCCGATCATCGCGTTCACGGCGCGCACCGGGAAAACGGATCGCGAGCGATGCCTTGCCGTTGGTATGGACGATTTCCTGTCCAAGCCGGTCCAGGCGGACGCATTGTGGGAGGTCATTGATCGAGTCGTCGCGGCGCGGACGCCGGCGGACGATCGGGACTTAGGCCTGCTCGACCCCCGGGCGATCCTGGCCGCCTGCGGTGGCGACGCCAATATCCTGGAGAAGATTTGCCAGGCGTTCCGAGCGAGTGTGCCGGATCAGATGTCGCGCGTTCTCTCCGCATCGGCCGACAAGGATGCTCCGCGTCTGCGCGAAGCCGCCCATGCGTTGTGCAGCACATTAGCTGCTTTCTCAACCGTTGCCGGTTTGGCAGCCTCAAACCTTGAAGATGAGGCGGCACGCGGACATATCGAAGAGTGCATACCGCTGGTCGCGCAACTCGAGTCGATTTGCTCTGAACTCATCGAAGGAACGCGCAACCTTTCCATGGAGAAGCTCGGCTCTTAAGGCGATCACATTTCATCCGCCTGGGGGTGCAATGTTTGCGGCTTTTGCATTCAGCTTCTAACGACGTAGAGGCTCTGCTGAATTAAGTGTGGCCGATCTGCACATTTCCCTGTAGTTCAAGGGCCTTGATCATCGCCGATGCATTCTCTTCACCCCACCCCTGGCTCACGGCTGTTTTGATGGTTTCGCGAATCGCGGCGACTGCGGGAATGGGCGAGTTCAAATCCGCCGCAAACCAGTCGATCAGGTTCGCGTCCTTGAGCAGATGCTTCAGCGCGAAGTTCGTGCTGAAGTCGCGTTTTATCAATGCAGCGCCGACGCCGGACAAAATAGGCGACCGGAAATCAGCCACTTTCAGCACCCCGAGTACATCCTCCGGGTTGAGTCCGGCCTTGGTGGCGAGCACCATGGCTTCACCCAGCGCCTCTAATTGCGACGCGACGATTAGATTGCCAACGAGCTTCATCGAGGCGCCTTTGCCGACATCACCCATGTAATGAACCGTTTCGCCAATGTCGCTCAGGATCGGACGGACACGCTCAAACACCTCGCGTCTTCCACCGGCGAGGACCCAAAGCCCCCCGCTGGCGGCTTCGTTTCGGCTTCCGAACACCGGGCAGTCCATGAACTCGACTCCCTTTTTCGCATAAGCCTCAGCCTCCCTCCGGCTGGTCTGGGGGTGGACCGTTGAATGGTCGAGCACAATCTGCGCGGAATGGATCGATGACAAAACACCGCCCGGGCCGAAGACAACTTCTTCGATCGCGCGGTCGTTGCTGAGGCTATACATGACCACTTCCGCATCTTCCACGGCGGCGGCAATATTCGGCGCGGCTTCGGCTCCGCGCTTCACGAGCGGTTTGCCCTGATCAGGATTGCGGCTCCAGATGGTCAGGTCGTACCCCGCCTTCAAAAGAGTGCCCGCGATTCCGCCGCCCATCGCGCCTAAGCCGATAAATGCAATTCGTTTCACGTTAGTTTACTCCGGTAAAATTTAACGGTTCTCATCCGTGTGCGTCCGCACTCCATCCACCGCCCAGCGCCTGGATTAGGTGAATGCTGGCGGACATCTGGAAGTTGATGTCCTGCGACAACGTTAACTGATTGGTCAGCAACGTCCGCTCGGCGTCAATGACGATCAGATAAGCGACAAGCCCTTGCTTGTACTGCACGCGTGCGGTCTTGAGATATTCCTGCGATGATGCGACCGCCGCCCGCATTCGATCCACTTCGTCAGTGATGGCGTGCAAGTCGGTCAGCGCATCCTCGACATCGCCATAAGCAATCAGCACCTGATTCACATACGCTGCGACCGCCTGTCGGTACGCCGCTTTTGCGGCGTCGAGGTTATACCTGAGCCGTCCGCCTTCGAAGATCGGAACCGTGACGCTCGGGCCAATGGCGGCGAACCTGCTTTGCCAATCGGCGATGTTAGCGAAGCTGACGCTTTCGAATCCGGCCGTACCGGTCAGTGTGAAGACCGGATAGAAATCGGCGATCGCCACGCCGACTTGTGCGTTGAACGACACGACGTTCTGCTCAGCCTCGGCGACATCGGGGCGGCGCGACAGCAGTTGCGACGGCAAGCCGGCGGGCACAGTGGGCGGCGCCGCTTCGAGCAGAGGGTCCGCCGCGACGGAAAACGTCGGCGCCGGACGTCCGCACAAGGTGGCAAGCGCATGTTCTTCGTCGGCGCGAGCCCGCTGCACATCACGCAACTGGGCCTGCGTCGCCTCGAGCTGAGACTGGGCCTGATATAGATCGATTGGAGACACCAAGCCATTTTTTAATTGGGCCGAGACAAGCCGTACCTGATCCGCGTACCCGGCAACGGTTTGCTGAAGAAGTTGCTCCTGGGCGTCTAGTGCGCGCAGTGTGTAATAATAAGTGGCCACATCGGTTTGCATGGTCAGGCGCACGACGGCCAGATCGTCGGCCGCAGCCGTGGCCTGGGCGTTGGCAGCCTCGATAGACCGCCGCACGCGGCCCCACACATCGACTTCGTAGCTCAGATCGAGCGGAACCAGCCAATCGTTATAATCGGCCGATGCCATCGGCGGTTGGCCGGTCAGCACACTGGGTTGATTGGCGGAAGTATGAACGCGCGTGTAGCTGGGGCTGGCGGTTATCGTCGGCAACAAATAGCTTGCCGCAATGTGTGCCAGGGCACGGGCTTGATCCATACGGGCGACGGCCTGCTTTAGATTCTGGTTTGATTCATTCGCCGTCTCGACGAGTTGATTGAGTTGATTATCGTGGTAAAGCGGCCACCATTGCGACGGAATCAGCGGCGCCGGCTGGGTTGCAGGCTGTGACTTGAATGCCGTGGGTTCCGCAACCTGCGGCCGCGCGTAATTGGGTCCGACCTCGCAACCAGACAGCACAAGGGCCAGCGCCACAAATGCGCAAAGGAAAATGTTAACCGCGCGCTTCATGTTTTGACTCGACCGGGGTAACCACCTGTCCGTCCTGTAACGACACATCCGGCTCTTCAACGATTGTTTCACTGCCTTTAAGGCCTGCCTGGATATCGATGGTGTCGCCGAAATCACGACCGACGATGACTTTCTGAACGTGCAGTTTGCCGCCCGGTTCAACCACCATCACCTGCGTGCCGTCGGTGTTGAAAATCAGCGCCGTGGCCGGAAGATTCCAGCGCTGGCCGGTCGGCGCGAGCTTGAACGCTACATAAACGAACGCTCCCGGTAGCATGCCGTGGGCAGAATTGGGAATATCCACTTCTGTCAGGAGCGTGCGCGTGCCAGGATCGAGGGCGCTGGCGGTGCGCGCAACAGTCGCCGCAACCGGCGCCATCAGCGCTCCACGGATCGTTACCTCCGCCGCTAGTCCAGACTTGATATTCCCCGCATAGACCTGCGGGATGTTTACGAACACGCGGAGCGTATCGATCTGTGAGACCTCGAAGAGTCCAGTAGCGGCGCCGGTGACGCTGGTGGGCGCGACACTGATATTATTGGTGGGACTTCCCGCCGTGATCAGGGCTCCGACATCGACGTTTCGTTGGGTGATGATCCCGTCAAAAGGGGCGACAACGCGCTCGAAGGCGGTCATCGCTTCATATTGCCGCGCGTTGGCGGCGTTGGAATCGACGGTTGCCTGTGCCGCGGCCACTGAGGCCTGCGCGGTTGCGTATCCCGCGACAGATTGATCCACGGCCTCTTTGGCGACCGCTCCCTCCTGGTCCGCCCCCTTGTAGCGCTGCATCGTTGTTCGCGCAAGCTCCAAGTTGGCCTTCTGCAAGTCCAGTTGCTTGTAGGCCTGCTGCAGGTTTGCCTGCGCCTGGCTCAGTTGCTGGTCGAGTTCGGGAGATTGAATTTCCGCCAATAGCTGCCCGGCCTTGACCCGGTCGCCGATGTCCACGTAGCGCTTAATGAGATAACCGCTGACGCGCGCATAGATGATCGAGTCCTGGATGGACTGCGTGGTGCCGGGCAGAGACCAGACGGACGTCGCGGATGCAACCGGGTGAACGACCATCACCTCGGGCGGCGTTGTAACCGCGGTGGAGGCGTCCGACGCCAGCGCGTGGTCGCGCTCAGACCGGTAAACGATTCCCAATACGAGGAAAACGATGAAAACCGCGAGAACGATGAATGCGATCACCAGAATCGTTCGTGTTTGAGTTCGCTGCGGAGCTTTTGCGGGCGCATCATTCAGCTGGCGCTCATTTGTTTCAGTTTCGGAAGGATGAGACTGCACGGTCGTCTTGTCCATGATCAGCTCTCCTGCTTGGCGTCAACGCTCTTTGGAGCCTGGTGGCGCACCAGGCTGTACATGACCGGAACAAAGAAGAGCGTGTAAACGGTCGCCACAGCCAGGCCGCCGATCACGGCGCGTCCGAGCGGCGCGTTCTGCTCGCCTCCATCACCAAGCGCCAGGCTCATCGGTACCATGCCGATCAGCATGGCCAGCGCCGTCATGAGTACCGGTCGTAACCGCGTGCGACCGGCGATCAGGGCCGCGGCGCGGGCGTCGCGGCTGCCGAACGCCGGCGTGCGCTGCTCGTTGGCGAACGTCACCATCAGGATGCTGTTCGACGTAGCGACGCCGATTGACATGATGCAACCCATTAGCGCGGGCACGCTGACGGTTGTGTGCGTGATGAACAAGGCCCAAAGAATGCCGGCCAGGGCGCCGGGGAGGGCCATGAGGATAATCAGGGGATCCGTCCAGGACTGGAAATTCACGACCATCAGGAAGTAAACCAGCAGGATGGCAAAGCCAATCCCCAGGCCCATCTGGAAGAACGATTGGTTCATACTCTGTACTTGGCCGCGCACCGTGATGGTACTGGCCTTGGAAATCGTGGCGTTATACTTGGCCACAATCTTGCCGACCGCGGCGGAGACCGAGCCGAGGTCGGTTCCCTGCACGTTGGCGTCCACGTCAAACACGGGCTGCACGTTATAATGGTTTAGGGAGAGCGGCGTGGTGGTTCGGCTGACCGTGGCGAGATTGCTCAGGAGCTGCGGGCTGACCTGGCCCGCCCATGCAATCGGGGTGCGATTCAGTTGGTCCATCGAACTCACCAGGTATTGCTGTGTCTGCACCACCACTTGATAACTAACGCCGTTCTTGTAGTTCAGCCAGAAGTTGGTCGTGGCCGTCCCGCTGCCGGTCAGCGAGACAGACAGGCTGTTGGCAATATTGCTCTCGGTAAGGCCGGTCTGCTGAGCGATGGTGCGATCGGTATCAATCATGATTCGAGGGGCGCTGGTGATCTGCTGGATGTGAACATCTACCGCCCCCGGCACGGCGGTCAACTCCTTGTCGATTTGCTGAGCAATCGCATAGTTCTGATCCGTTTCCTGGATCGGACCGCTCACCTGGATGTCTATCGGAGCGGGAAGCCCGAAATTCAGGATCTGGCTCACGATGTCCGCGGGCTGGGTGAAGAGCTGCAGGTTCGGGAACCGCAGCGGGAATTCGGCGCGAATCCTCTTGAGGTAGTTGGCGGTGGGATGATGGTTGGCGCTCAGCGCCACGAGTATTTCACCATCGGAAGGGCCGGCGGTGACGCTATCGCTACGGGCCAGGTTGATGTTATTTGGCAACCCGATGTTGTCGTCGATGACGTTCAGCTCGCTGGCCGGGATCACCTGCCGAATGTAGTCCTCGACCTGCTGGAAATAGACCTCGGATTGCTCGATGCGTGTGCCTGGCGGGCAGAGGACGTGAAGGCGGAGTTGGCCGGCATCCACGGAAGGGAAGAAATCGCGGCCGACGAACGGATATAGCGATACCGACGACAGTGCGAACGCCAGAAGAGCGCCCGTCGTCACGCCGCGATGTTCCAGCGCCCAGTCGAGGGCGCCTTGGTAGCCTCGGGCAAACTTTTCAAACCTCGCCTCGAAGTGGTCGCCGATCCAGCGAAAGACGGACCGCCTGCTCGGTCGCGGAGCCTTCATTTGCCGCTCCTCCGCGGCCAGCAGATACAGGACCATGGTCGGCACGAGCGTCCGCGAAAGGAAATAGCTGGCCAACATCGCGAAGACCACGGCCAGCGCCAGCGGTGCGAAAAGATACCCGCCCACCCCCCCGAGAAACAGGACCGGTACGAAAACGATGCAGATCGAAAGCGTGGCGACGAATGCCGGCGTGGCGACCTCCGCGGCGGCATCGAGGATCGCCTGTCGTAGCGGTGTGCCCAACTCAAGGTGACGGTAGTCGTTCTCGATCTCGACCGTCGCATCGTCCACCAGGATCCCGACCGCCAGCGCCAAGCCGCCCAGCGTCATGATGTTCAGTGTCTGGTGCAGCGCGTTGAGCACGCAGATGGAGACAAGGATCGACAGCGGGATGGACGTGGCGACGATCAACGTGCTCCGCCAGGACCGCAGGAACAACAGGACCATCAGCCCCGTGAGGCAGGCGGCGATCACGCCTTCCCGGACCACCCCCGTAATCGAGGAACGCACGAAAACGCTTTGATCGAACAGGAAATCCACGTTGAGGCTCTTGGGCAGACTGGCCTGGATCCTCGGCATCAGTTGCCGAACGTTTTTGACGACCGACAGCGTCGACGCGCTGCCGCTGGTCAGGATCGGCAGCAATGCCGACGGACGCCCGTCCCTGCGGACGAGGTTTGTTTGCGGCGAGTACCCGTCATGGACGAATGCCACGTCCCGCATATAGACCATTGCGCCGTTGACGTATCGGAGCGGGATGTTGTTCAAATCCGCCAGAACCTCAGGACTGCTGTTCATCGCGACGTCATACTCGACGGACCCCATCTTTACCGTGCCTGCCGACTCGATGATGTTCTGCGCGAGAATGGCGTTGCTGACCTCCTCGGGCGAGATTCCGCGTGAATAGAGTGCATCGGGGTCCAAATCGACGTTGACGACGCGCGTCTTTCCGCCATATGGAACTGGCACGGCTGCGCCCTGCACCGCCACGAGCTGCGTGCGAATAAAATTGTTTCCCAGGTCGCTGATCTCCTGCTGGGAAAGAATTTTGCTTCCCAGACTGAGCTGGATCACCGGCACGTCGGCGGCGTTGTAGCGGATGATCAAGGGTGGCGTGATTCCGGGCGGCAGCGGCTTGAGCAAGGTCTGACAGAGCGCGGTCACTTCCGCTACCGCTGCATTCACATCCGCGCCGGGCTGGAAGTAGATCTTGATGACGCTGGTCCCGCGAAGCGACTGCGACTCCATGTGCTCGATATCGTTGACCGTAGTCGTTAGCGCCCGCTCGACGATTGTCGTAATTCGATCCTGCATCTCCGTCGGTGAAAGTCCGCCATAGGTCCAGATGACACTGACGACCGGAATGTTGATGGCTGGGAAGATGTCCGTCTGCATCGTAACAATGGAAACGATACCCAGGACCGCGATGAGAAGGGCGACCACCACGAAGGTGTATGGGCGGCGAAGGGCAAGTCGGACGATCCACAAAGCTGAAGCTCCTGTCCGTCAATGTCGGGACGTAGAGCAACGGCTGGGCCACTCGACAGAATGGCGGCTCTGGGGGTGCTACGCCAGCGAATTCTTTGGAAAAGCGCGGTCGGGGATTGATTCGCCGGGGGTCGTCTAACGGGACAGGCGAAACGATTTACCCAGAGGGAAGGAAACTGGCCCAGGTTGGCAATTGGCGGGTCGACGTGAAATGCGGTTAACGAAGAGCGTGGCCGGCGCTGAACAAGCCGGCGGCCACGGTTCGCCCGCGATTGGTTTCAGATAACGTGTTTCAGCCGAGTCTACCGAACGACGCCGTTGGATTTGTCGCCACGGACGAGCGGCTCATCCATCAGGTGCTCGGCGACGAACCAGACTTGGGCTTCGTTGGTTCGGATCACATTACTGACCAGCACGTCGTTGGTGCCATCATCTCCATCGCGGACCGCCTGCTGCGCCATCGTCCGGGCTTCCTTGAGCACGATCTCATGCGCGTGTAGCAGCCGAGAAATCTGCACGGGCACCTCCTCACGCCCCTTTGGGGGACGTGGCACCAGTGTCATCTCGGCCACGTCCGCCGACATGGCCACGCTCACACCGCCGAGCATCATGATTCGCTCGGCGATAAAGTCTACCAATTCGCTCTGTTCGTTAAAATGTTTGTCAAACAGGAGATGGAGTTGATAGAACGTCGGGCCGGACACCTGCCAGTGGTGCTTTTTGTACAGGTCGCGGAGCGTGATCGTATCGGCTAGCAACGGGTTCAGATTATCCACGCTCGCGCGCCGCGTGTTCTCGGCGAGGGCGATCGGCATCGTGACCACCGATCCAAACGCCTGGATCTCGTGGGCGTGCTGATTGGTCAGCAGGGTCGCAGTATCAGCAGTTTTCGTATTTCGTGACGAATTCACTCCAATCTCCTTAGGAAAGATTATTGGCTGATCTTCACTGTTCTTGCATTCATGGGTCGAGCAAAGGCAATCCGGTTTCATGGTCGATCTCGCGGCGAACGGGCCGGGATGACGTGGTCAACACCAGCTCCACGGTTGGGCGGACGGTGGCCTCAAACAGATGCCCGCCGCGAGCAGAGCCATCTCGCAAACCCATCGCCACGTGAATGTGAAAGAACGGCTCATTGTCATAGAGCGCGAGGTTTCCGGTCAGCGACAGGAGTTCGGCCTGACCGTCTTCCTCGTGGCGCAGATAGGCATTTTTCTCTGGATCGAAGTAGCCGATGACCGCGCCCCTGAGGGCACCGATGCCCGTGACATGTCCCGCCGCCAAATCGTATTTCTTAGCGAAAGCGAGCAGTCCCTTCATTACTTCTTGCCCGGTGTGGAATACCAGTAGGTAGGCTGTCGCGTCCCCGGAATTAAGCAAAGCTGCATCGGGCAAATGCGGGGAGTCCGAAAATTGGCTTGCCGCCGCAAGCGCTGGCGCCGCCTGCAAAATACTCACCGTCGTGGACGCCGCCATCGCAGCCAGCGAGGTCTTTACGACAAAGCACCGGCGTGTCATTGGAGGCATTTGTAAAGTAAACATGTCCAATCCTTTCCAACGTTCGATCTGAACGCTCCCGTCATTCGCAAAAGACGTGCCGTTAAGCCCAGATCATCTATAGGGGCGGACTTGGGGTTTGCGTGGATTGAATTCTGGCCCATTGGGGAGATTTGCTAACACCCCTGTGGGAGTGACGTGGCCGCCGAAACGCCGCAAACACGATTTGGCGAACTGGCCCGGATGTTGCTTGGGCCGTCAGGCGTCGCCATTAACGGCGCGCAAAACAAGTGAGGCTGTATGACGAACACCATGACACGTTCAATTGTTTCCCCCGATCATCGCGTAGACATCCTTCCGAATGCAATGGCCTCGCTCTGGAGCCGCACAAGCATGTTGAAAGAGTTTTGGGATGTCGTGCAGGCGGTCGGAACTTGGCCCGGCGCGGTGATCACACATGATCGCCGTGGACTATGTCTAACGCTCAATGGCGTGAAGCTTGGCCATCTGGATTGGGACGGACGGCTCGTTCTCCCGTTCGGGCCCGAAATGCGGAATGAACTCGTGGCCGAAAAAATGGCCATTCGCGGTCCCGACCAGGCCCACATGGAATATGCCACTCTTGAGGTTCGGACGTCAGACGATGTTCATCGCGGGCTATGGCTACTTCGATTCGCTTATTTGATCGAGGACGCGAAGCGGGACGCTTGCGCAAACGTCGCAGCACAGAAGCCAGATACCGCATTGTGATCATCGCATTCATGCGCACAGAGGTTTGTTATGTGCCCGATCTTCCAAACCCACAGTTCGTGTCATTTGTTTTCCCTTGGATCCGTCCTCGCGCTTCTGTGGCTCCCGTTGGGGCTGGCCGTGGATGGATGCGCAGCGCAGAACGAGCCGCTGGACGTGTCGGCCCAAACCCGAGGCTGGATGGATGACAATTTAGTAACCTACTGGCCCGTCGCACTGGTGTCGACAGACGGGCACATTGAGGTGTACCAGCCCCAGCCCGAGAAGATGAAAGGTGACACGCTCACCGCACGAGCCGCGGTCTCGCTGACTCGCCCCGGGTCATCCGCTGCTGTGTTCGGCGTTGCATGGTTCACCGCCCAATTCATCACCGACCGCGATACGCGGACCGTCACGCTCTATAAGGTGACGGTCAACAACGTTGGCCTCCCCGGGTCAACGGCGGCGGAACAGCGGGACTTCGCCCTCGCCATCGGCGGACAATTGTCGAGGATGGAGGTGACTTTCCCGCTGGATCAATTGATGACCAGTCTCGACACTGCCCGCCAGGAGCGCGTTGAGGCGAAGCAGATTGAGACGACCCCGCCGCGCATCCTGTTTAGCACGACGCCAGCCACGCTCATCTCCGTGAACGGACCTCCGAGGCTTCAACCCTTGGATGGGGAGCCTGGTGTATCGCGCGTCTCAAACACGCCCTTCATCCTGCTATTTGATTCCACTGGGCGGCGCTATTACCTGAAGGCAGGCTCACGATGGGTGAGTGCGCCGGACCTGCCAGGACCGTGGGAAAATGCGGTCAGCGTTCCCCGCGCAATTGCTGGTGCTGGCGCCGACCTCGCGACCCCGGCCACGCAACCGTCCGCGCTCTCCGCACCGGCGGTCGCCGAGCTGGCGCCGGCCGCGGCCGATGCAAGAATCATCGTTGCCACCGATCCCACAGAACTAGTCGTTACCAATGGCAATCCTCAGTTCACGCCCGTCCCTGGCGGCGCCGGTGGAGAGCTTCTCTACGCGAGCAACACCGCGTCGAGCCTTTTTCTTGACCAGGCTGACCATCACTACTACGTGCTTCTCTCCGGCCGATGGTACGCGGCGACGTCACTTCAGCGACCCTGGCAATACGTCGCCGCTGACCAGTTGCCACCCGCGTTCGCGCAGATTCCCCCTGATTCACCCGTGGCCGACGTGCTGACATTTGTCGCTGGAACAACCGAAGCGCACGAGGCGGTCCTGGACGCCGGCATTCCGCAAACCGCTGACATCCGCCGCGACGCAGGCGCCGATTTGACCGTCGCGTACGACGGTGATCCGCGATTCCAGGACGTTCCCGAAAGCCCCGGCGTCGCGTTCGCACTCAACACTCCCGAAGAAGTGTTTCGTATCGATGGACGGTACTACTGCTGTCACCAGGGCGCTTGGTACGAATCCGCATCTCCGACCGGCCCCTGGACGGTGTGCGTGTCAGTGCCACCGGCAATCTACACGCTGCCGCCGAGTTGCCCGGACTACAATGCGAGCTACGTCTATGTCTATGATTACTATCCCGACTACGTTACCTGTGGCTATCTGCCTGGGTACACGGGAACATACGTCGACGGACCGACCATCGTTTACGGGACCGGCTACACCTATCCAGGTTGGAACGGCACGACTTACTTTCCGGCGCCCTGCACTTGGGGCTTCGCCGCATATTATGATCCGTTCGCGTGCGCCTGGGGATTCGACGCCTGCCTGTACTGGGGCGGGGCGGACTGGTTCGTCCATCCCTGGCGCGAGGGTTGGTGGCGCGGTCACCCGACTGAGCGCTGGGGTTGGCACCAATGGTGGGGACCGGCCGGCTACATCCACTCGCACGAGATACACGATCACCTGGTTGACGCCCGATTCGGCGGCGCCTTCCGCGCCAATGAAGGCCATTCCGGCCTGGCAGCCCGTATCCCCGGAACAGACAACCACGGACCCGGATGGAACAATCTCTATTCCCGTAGCGGCAATGCCGGGCGAAACTTCTCCGCCGCGCAACGCCGGCAGTTTACCCCGGCCGAAGTTGAAATCGGCGGCCGAGGCAATGTCTTTGCCGGCGGCGATGGTGGCGTATTCCGTCAGTCCAGCGACGGCTGGAAGGAATATCGAGGTCCTGGCGATGCGTGGTCCGGCGTTAATCGAGTCCCCAACGCAGAGCCAAACTATCGTCCGGCTATGGATGCGAACCGCTATGGCGGGTCGTTTGCCAGACCCGATGCGGGGCTCGACCGGGATTTCGCGGCCCGCTCGCGCGGCGCCTTCCGTTCCTCAACCATTCACAGCTTCAGCAATGGAAGATTCCACGGCGGTGGAGGGTTCCATGGAGGCGGCGGCCGACGCTGAGACTAATGACAACACCCTTATTGAATTCGATTCATTACCAATCCAATTAAAAAGGAGATCTGATCATGAAGACGAAAAAGCTTGGCAATTCGGATTTGTTTATTACACCCGTGGGATTTGGATCATGGGCCATCGGTGGATCAGGATGGCAATTTGCCTGGGGAAAACAAGACGATCAGGATTCGGTCGCAGCAATTCACCGCGCACTCGAACTGGGCGTGAACTGGATCGACACCGCGGCAGCGTACGGCCTGGGTCACTCGGAAGAGGTTGTGGCCCGGGCACTAGCGAGCTGGAAAGGGTTCCGCCCATATGTGTTTACTAAATGCGGCCTTCGCTGGGACGCCCAGGGGCAAACTCATAAAGTCTTAACTGTCGATTCCATCCGGCAGGAATGCGAGGACAGCCTGCGCCGCCTCAAGGTGGACACGATCGACCTCTACCAAATTCACTGGCCGGTCGATGACGTGTTGGAACTTGAAGAAGGTTGGGACACCATGGCGCAGTTGCAAAGTGAGGGCAAAGCCCGCTGGATCGGTGTTTCGAATTTCAATGTGGAACAGATGAAGCGGGTGCAAGGCATCGCAGCGATTACCTCTTTGCAGCCACCTTATAATCTCGTGCATCCTGATGTGGAGCAGGACCTGCTTCCTTTCTGCAGGCACGAGGGAATTGGCGTGATCGTTTATTCACCAATGGCCTCGGGGTTGCTGACGGGCGCCATGACGCGAGAGCGCATCGCCACGTTGCCCGATGACGATTGGCGCAAAGCCAGTCCGGATTTCAACGAGCCCAGGCTTTCGAATAATCTGGCATTGGTGTCGCGATTGCGCGGGGTCGGCAAGCTGCACGGCTACGCGCCCGGATCGGTTGCCGTGGCTTGGACCTTGCGCCACGCCGCAGTGACCGGCGCCATCGTCGGCGCCCGCAAGCCGGAGCAGGTGGACGATGTGGTTGCTGCCGCGACGTTTCACCTCACTCAATCGGACCTCGCCCAGATCGAAGCAGTTGGCGACCTCGCCGGGAGGCTCCAATGAAAATCGGTTTCATAGGATTGGGCACCATGGGCAGCCGCATGGCGGCAAACCTGCAAAAGCATGGTAACTCTCTTGTCGTCTTCAATCGGACGCGGGAAAAGGCGGAGCCTTTGTTGGCCGGAGGCGCCAGATGGGCCGATTCTCCTGCCGTTTTGGCGGCGCAGGTGGAAGTTATCTTCACGATGCTTGCGACTCCCGACGCCGTCGAAGAGGCGGCTCTGGGCAAAAACGGATTTCTTCCGCATCTGGAGCGAGGCCAGATGTGGGTCGACTGCAGCAGCGTTAATCCGTCGTTCTCGAGAAAAGTGGCCGCAGAAGCACAGTCGCGTGGCATTCGTTTTCTCGGCGCCCCGGTAACTGGTTCCAAGGAGCCGGCGGCGCAGGCGAAACTCATTTTTTGGGTCGGCGGCGATGCAGCCGATTTGGAAGCATGTCGGCCTTTGCTGCAATCCATGGGAAACAAGATCGTTCACTGTGGCGGACCAGGCATGGGAGCTGCTCTTAAGATGGTGATGAATCAACTACTCGGAACGGAACTGGCGGCTTTTGCCGAAGGTTTAATTCTCGGTCAGTCACTGGGACTTTCACGCGAGGTGCTGTTTGAGGCGATGTTTAACGGACCCGCGGCCGCTCCGTTCGTCGCAATCAAGCGCCAGCGAATCGAAGCCGAAAACTACGCGCAAGCTGATTTCGCATTACGCTGGCTACAGAAGGATTTGCACCTGGCCGCAGTGAGCGCTTACGAAGCCGGCGCGGCGATGCCATTGACGAATGTGGCGAAAGAAATCTATCGCCTGGCAATTCGGGAAGGCCATGGCAATGAAGATATTTCGGCCATCTACGGCTACCTCGCGCGGAACCGCGACACTCAGCCAAGATCCGGCTAGCTGGCACGCATCATCTGCTACTGTAGCTTTAGATTTGCCAGTCCTCTTCGGGAACCGATGGACGAACCGCTAAGGAGAAAGTTATTCTGACTCGCTATTCCTCGACATCGAGGGGAAACTTTGACGGCATCTTGGAATACACGTATGCGAAGTAGCACGCCACCAGCAGCGCTCCGGGAATCCACCAGCAAAGCCCCAGCTTAAGGCTATCGTACGGCGCCGCCGCCTTGAAAGCCGTGAGACCGTGTTCGGGGATGCGTGCCGGGAGAACATACGGATAAAGCCCGAATGCCGTGCTGGCCAGTATCGCGTAGAGTGAAAGGCCGGAGGCAAGATATGCTTGCAGTGTGCGGCCGCGTTGCCGCAGCGATCTGCACCAGTACATCATCGCACCCGCAGCCAATGGCAAAATAATTCCCCACGGGTGTGCTACCAAATTGATGCGGACCTGCGGCTGCAGAATGGTGCTTAGCAAAACGCAAACACCCAGGACGACGACCAGCGTCAGCCACAAACGATGCAACAGCCGCGCCGATCGCTCTTGAACCGGGCCATCGGTAAAATGATTGAGCCACAGCGCTCCGTGGTGCGCCAGTGCGATCACGGTGGTGATTCCAACGAGAATTGTGAACCAATCCAAAATGCCGGTGTTGGACCCGAGTTCGAAGTTTGTCCAAAAACCTTCAAAGAAAACGCTGCCCGTTTCGTCAAGGGGCACGCCGCGAACGAAATTTCCCAGCGCAGCTCCGAGGCAAACGGCAAGCAACACGCTGCAGAGCCAGAAGGCGACATCCCACAACTGACTCCACATCGGGTCGACAATGCGGTCGCGCAAATCGATTCCCAGCCCGCGGCCGATCAACAGCCACAGCACCAGCATGATCGCCAGGTAAAATCCGCTCAGCGACTCGGCGACCAGCGCGGGAAAGGCGAGGAACATCGTGCCGCCGATCACGACCAGCCAGACTTCATTGGGCTTCCAGACCTCATGGATCGATCGGATGATCTGCCTGCGCTGCTGGTCGTTGCGCCCGACAAAGAAATGCAGAATACCAACGCCGATGTCCGTGCCGCCCGATACGACAAAAGTGGCCAGAATTCCCCAAAAGAGGCAGAACCAGAGAGTTTCCATCGGTCACCTCATTTCCACGGGTTTGGCGGATGGCTGCGGCGCGGGTTCGGGTCCCGCCCTGACGATTTGGACCATGAGAAAGAAATAGAGAAACGACAGACACAGATACAAGCCCATGAATCCGAGCAAAGAGAACCAGATGTTGCCCGTTGAGACATTCTGCGAATAGCCTTCCGACGTTCGCATGATTTGATAGATGATCCAGGGCTGGCGACCCAGTTCCGCCGTCGTCCAGCCCGCCGTGTTGGCGATAAATGGCAGAGGAACCGCCAGCAAAAGCGCCCAAAGCAGCCCGCGGTGTTTGTGAAGTTTTCCAAGCACGAGAAAGAGGATGCAGAGGCCCATGATCGCGATGAAGATCGTTCCCAGCCCGACCATGATGTGATAGGCGTAGTACAACGGCGGAACAAAATCCGGCCGCTGATCGGGCGGAAAAGCAGTCAAACCGATCACCTCCGCATTCCATCGTTGATGGGTCAGGAAAGAGAGCGCGTCGGGGATGATGATCGGATTATCCAGGGTCATGGTTTGCATGTTCGGCTGGCCGATGACTACCAATCCGGCCCCGTCCTGAGTGTGAAAATGGCCTTCCATCGCCGCGAAGGCGGCGGGTTGATATTTGTAAACCTGTTTGGCGGTGAGATCGCCCGTGGGCATCGCCGCCAGGCAACTGGCGATGAATCCCACCACCACGGACAGCGCAAGGCATTTGCGCGCGACTTCGTCGTGCTTATCGCGAAGCAGATAAAAGCTTGCCAGACACGCCATCAGAAAACTTCCGGTGATGACTGTTCCGATCGCGACGTGCGCATACTGGATGATGGCCCAGGGATTGTTTAGAAGGCCGGAAAGAGAGGTCAGCGCAATCCGATGATCGGGCAGGATTCGATACGCGACCGGATGTTGCATCCACGCGTTGGTGCAGACGATGAAATATCCGCTAAGCCAGGCGCCGGCAAAGACTAGGAGCGATACCATCCAATGACCGAGCTGGCCGAGCCGTTTTTCGCCATACAAAAGCAGGTAGAGGAAGGCCGATTCCATAAAGAAGGCGAACATTCCTTCCATCGCCAAAGTCTGGCCGATGACTCCCCCCGCCAGCGCGGAGAATCGCGACCAGTTGGTGCCGAATTGAAATTCCATTGGGATCCCCGTGCCCACCCCCATGAGGAACGTAATGCCCAGAATTTTCATCCAGAACCGCACGGCTCGATTGGCGGTTTCATCGCCAGTCAGGAGGACCATCGTCTTCAGAAGGAAGATCAACAGAGTGAGCCCCATGGTGATCTGGGGAAAGATGTAGTGATAAATGATGGTGAACGCGAATTGCAGGCGATTCAATAAAGCAGCAGGGTCCATCGTGGTCCCTTCCCTCCCCATGACTGCGCCGGTCTTTGATGAAACGACGGTCGGCTCGGTAGGGTCGCACTCATGATTCCAGGGCCGACAAGAGCGGTGTCCGGCTGAATCGCGGGGGTATGACTTGAGGTTATCATAAGATCGTCGTTGTTGTTTGGGAAAGAATATCTAGCGCAAAAGATTGCTCGTTGCCAAATCGACGAGTTCACTGCCGCGTCCATTTAGGACAAACGCCCATACGCTGAAGCCAACTGCCTGTTCCCGATTGATGGTTGGGGGGGCATCGATAGCTCCATGCGGTTGACCACAACGTCAATCAGCGCCGGGCCATCGTGGCGAAAAGGTTCCGACATGGCCGGATGTCAACGCCGCGGTAGTTCCACCTTGCGCCGATGGCTTTCTGCACGCCGCCGTTGGTCGGGACATCACCTGGGCACGCAATATGCAATTCATCTGCCCTACTATAAGCGGTAGTTCCTTTATGCACAGACAGAACTTCACAAATCGACAAGAAAGGAAAGGCACCGCCTTCGCCCGAAAACTTCGCGCAGTTAACGCAACCAATCAAATTCAGCGTCCAAATGCAGGCGCCAGCAGCAAAAAGCTCCACTGGCGGCCCCCTGGCTCTATTTTGTGCTTTCAGCCGAAAATGGAATGCAAAGCTAAATTGAGTAATTCATTCCACAACCGGTCCCCAGAAATCGTCAGGAAGATTCACAACGATCGGCTCCGATGTACTCCGAACGACTACCCAGCGAAATGGCGTTTCTGACGAGAGATTGATCTCCTGATGCGGCAGCCAGGCCGGTACGTGCAGAAAATCGCCGGCCTTTGAGATCGCCGAGTGCTCACCATGATCCCCCCACCGGACAACGGATTCACCCTCAAGAACATAAATAATGGTGTCCTGTTCGCCGTGATGGTGGATGCCGGTCCGAGCCGAAGGCTCCACTACGAAGATACCGGCCCATAGAGGCGAGGCGACACCTTGCGTGGCCGAAACGGCGGACATCCGCAGAGATCCTGGAGTCTGCGAGGTTTCCGAGCTTAATTCGTCCGGGTGTACGACGCTGACGGTGGTTCTAGATCCAATCTGATTTAGGGTGCTCATGGGCGTACCTCGTGATGTTTAATGCGATGCCGCATAAATCGCCGGAGACTTGGCGTCGACTTGTCGATAACAGACCCCACATCGATCTCGGTCATCCATTGTTCCTTTGTTGTTCATGCGTCTTTCCTTCTGCAATAAATACTCTAAAGCGAAGCTACGTCGCTTTCGCCAGCCGCTCGGCTTCGTCGATGAAAACGTCAGTGGTGCGCTTCAGTAGCGCATGGGAGTTCGTGTCAATCGAACGTCCTCATAGTGGGCCACCAACAGCAATAACCATGCCGAAGTGACACGCATTTACAGGCGCAAAGCGAAGCGTCAAACGTCGCCGTAACTGTGGCAAAAAACCTTGCCAGTGGGACACAATTCGATCTTCCGTTGTTCCTAAAATTGGCCTCAAGTGCATGGTTCGACGCCCGAGCTTCACAATATCGACCTCAGCGGGTCAGAACGTGGCCGTCAACGAGGCGTCCTCTACGACATACTGGAAGGGGACAAGCTCGATCTCGGCCAGTGCGATCAGGAAAGGCGAAACCGTCCTCGTGCTCGGGATGACC
>Ga0182024_10008287_pt1 | contig 22004 bp, 23 predicted proteins | sample P32metaG_FD_120480 | JGI IMG/M metagenome (GOLD analysis project Ga0182024, IMG submission 120480) | Permafrost microbial communities from Stordalen Mire, Sweden - P3-2 metaG (Illumina Assembly) | ecosystem: Environmental > Terrestrial > Soil > Wetlands > Permafrost | place: Sweden: Stordalen...
CGCGAGCGGTTCAGCCCGCAAGTTATGGCAGGGTCGTATCTGCGCTTGTATCGGCTGGCTCTGACGGGCGCGCAGGCCAGCCGGACCGCCGCCGTTAGTACGTCTGATCGCACGGCGGTTGCCTGAAGGGTCAATCGGTTGGAGTGGCGCGAGACAAGCCGGGCCGCGCCCATACTGTCAACTGCTGCAAGCGTCATGCTGGGCGCCGCAAATTGCCCTGCCCTGCTCTCCTGAGGCGAAGGACCTTTGACCCTGGCGCCGTGAACGCCCCAAGAGCAGGATGGCGGAGGACGGGTGAGCGACCCGCATGGAGACTGTGTGATGACTGCCGGGCCTCTGACGCGGAGACGCATCGTTGCTGCGATCGACGGTGCGGGGATATCGTCTCGCGTAATCGCCATCGCCACTGCCGCCGCCCCGATGTTCGATGCGAACGTCGAAGCTGTGCACGTGGTCGAGGCTGAGCCCGCAGCGTCTCAAGCGCGTCAGATCGCCGCTGACGCCGGTGTGGCCTACTACGCACTCATCGGACCGGTGCTGCCGACACTCGTGACGTACGTGACGTCGCCGGATGTTGTGGTGGTCGTGGCCGGCGCTTCGACCGGGCGCCGCACTGATCGGCTGCTGGGAAGACACGCTCTCGCGCTCGCCGCAGCCGCGCAGCGGCCGCTGATCATCGCCCCGGTCGGGGCAGAGGTTGGCGCGACGCTGCATCGCGTCCTGGTCCCCCTCGACGCCTCCTCACAGACACGAGCGGCACTGAAGGAAACGGTAGAACTCGCGCGTGCCGCCCGCGTCGAAGTCGTTGCTCTGCACGTTCACCCATATCACGCACTGCCGATGTTCACCGACCAGCCGCAGCATGAGCTGCCCGCGTGGTCGGATGAGTTCCTCCGTCGTTACTGGCCGGGGTCAACGCCGCTTCCCCGATTGCTGCATCGCGTGGGAGTGCCGGCGGACGAGATCGCCAGAGCGATGGACGAAACCGGTGCGGATATGCTGGTGCTGGCCTGGAGCCGCGACCTGTCGCCGGGGCGCGCTCGGATCGTGGCCAGGGCTCTGCGAGAGTCGACACCGGTGCTCCTTCTCCCCATCCAACCCCAAGAAGCAACCATCGAAGGCCGCCACCTCCCCGGCATGGCCTACCGCGTGGTCGCGAGCGCTGTCGCCTAGTCCAGGGTTGGCGCTATGGCAACGTCGGCGCCGGTGCGGTGTGACGGGGGCGGCGGGTCAGTCAGCCAGCCACTCACCCCGGCTGTCGCGCCGCGCGATCGCTGGCCGCTCCGAGGATGGGTGGAGTTCGACGCCGCCGGGCAGGTGGACCACGATGCGCGATTCCCCGTCAATCTCGAGATCATCTCTCCGGATGGTGATGGTGAGGCGACTGCCTCGCACCTCCAGCGGCAGCTGGAACATATTCCATTCCGGGGGCAGATGGGGATCTAGTGCGACGCCATCGGGGGTGAGCCGGAGCCCCGCAAAGCCGAACGCCAGCGCCTGCCACAAGGTCCCAAGAGTCGCGAGGTGCAGTCCCCCAGCGGTCGTGCTGGTGACGTCATCGAGATCCAACCTGCCGACCAGCCGGAGCAGCTCCAAGGCCTCATCGAGGCGGCCGGCGCGAGCCAGGAGTCCGGCATGTATTCCGGGTGACAGGGAGCTGCCGTGCGCGGTTCGAGGCTCATAGTACGCGAGGTTCGGAGCGAGCGACCCAGGAGCAACCTCCTCTGGGACCATGTGGTGGAGCATCAGGACGTCAGCCTGCTTGATGATCTGCGATCGACTGACAAGATCTTGTCCGAAGAGCAAGTCTGCGGCCACTGGGCGCCGGGAGACCGCCTTTGACAGGTCGAAGACGTCAAGGGCATAGAACCCGGCGAACTGCTCGTAGAGCTGGGTGGCCGGGTCGTACCCGTCGACCATGCCGGCGGCAAGCGCGCCCCAATGCCGGCGCTCATCGTCCGTGAGGCGCCTGAGTCCGTCGTCATGCAATTGCAGCGCGCGCCGAAGATTCCAGCGAGCCATCACATTGGTGAAGGCGTTGTCATCGACGATCTCGTGGTATTCGTCGGGACCGATGACCGCGTCGATGTGCACCCGCCCAGCGGAGTCTCGGCGACAGCGCGACGCCCAGTATCGTGCTGTATCGATCACGAGATCGGCGCCCGGGCCGGCCATGAATTCGGCGTCACCGGTCCAGTCGGCGTAGAAGCAAGCGGCCCACGCGACGTCGGCCGCGATGTGCTCCTCGTACTCCCCGGTGCGAACGATCACCTCACGTCCCGTGTGGTCGCTCATCAGCTTGGGGGTCACATCTTCGCCGGTGACTGCGGATTCCCAGGGGAATCGCGCCCCGTCCTTGCCGAACGAGGCAGCACGCGCTCGCGCCGCCCGCAGACGCCGGATCCGGTATTCGAGCATCGCGCGCGCTGCAGCCGGGTGGGTGAGCACAAGAAATGGAAGGACGAACACGTCGGCATCCCAGAACACGTGTCCGCGGTACGCGTCACCGCTCAGGCCGCGAGCACCCACGAACGCCTCGCCGTCATCGGGCACCTGACCGATCAGGTGGAAGAGGGCGAAGCGAACGGCGTGCTGCAATTCGTCATCACCGTCGATCACGACATCCGCCCGCTCCCAGCGTGACGCCCATGCCTCACGGTGCTCGCGGAGAAGGTCCTCGACGTCATCAGTCTTCCGAGCACTGACAGAGTTCCCCTCATCACGCCGGTAGTGCGCAACCCGGTCGACGCGCTCCCCCGTTGGTGATGTGAACGTCTGCGCCGTCGCAGACACTGTTATGGATGTGCCCTCGTCGCTGACGTGCTGGTAGTTGGTGCCGTTGATGCCCCAGCCATGCGCGTCTTCTTGATCAGGAAGGCGCAATGAGACGACGGAGTCCTGGCGCAGATCCAGCGCTTCGATGGCAAGCGCCACCACACCTGGGCGATGGAGGGCCGCCAGACTTAGGGCTCGGACCCGCTTGGTGGCGTCCACCACCTCTTGCCAGAGTACCCCCGTCCGAAGGTCGAGCACGCGTTGCAGCTCAGCCTCGTGCGGCAGGATCGCCGGTGTGTCTTGCCAGATCGGGCAGGGAAGTAAGTGAGTGTCCTCACCCTGGCCCTCGAAGGCGCCGTTCACGAAAACGGTTGGCGTCACCGTCGGATGTTGCATGCACGGCGCCCCGCCGCTGCTGATGGTTCCCGAGCCGAGGGTCAATAGCACCTGACGCACACGCTCCAGCTTGTGGTCAGCCCCCAAGACGGCGACCGACCAGAGAGGGTCGACGTCGATCCCGGGCAGTTCGTGACCCTCGTGCCGGATCGCTTGATCGCCGAGGAAGGCGAGAAAGGCGGCGGGCCCCCCGCCGACATGATCCACTTCAGGGGGCACCCCCTCTGGCTCCACCCCGACGGAGAGCACCGCAGCTCGCTCTGCTCCGGGGACGAGCATGTAGTGGTCGCTCCCCCGCATGCCGCCGAGCGGGCCCATCTCGTCGCCCGCGATGGCGACCAGTGCTGGTCCGATGCCACGTCTCCACCACCTCTTCATCAGCCAGTCGAGCGAGTCGGACTTGTCGGTCAGGCCGATCTCCACGTACTTGCCGTCGGTGGTCACCCGCGGGTCGTCCAGGCCCGCGGCGCGCGCCTCGCGACTGGCAAGCTCGACAGCAGCTGCAAGTGACCCAATACCGTGCGCCCGAAGACGGTTGCCAACCGCGTCGATCAGTGCCGCGATCTGCGCCTTGGGAGGATCCTCCCACTCCGGCAGAGGGAGAAGGTCCACCTTGCGTCGGTTGAAGCGGGGCGTGATCGGTGCCGGCGTCAGACCCTGGGCGACCAGCGCTGCGGCTGTTCGCTCCGCAGCCCGGTCGAGCGCCGCGTCCTCGGTAGCCGTCGCTTGGCGGCGGTGAAGGAGCCGCACCCCGCTGGCATCGCACTCGTAAACCTCGGATCCGCGATTGACGCAGAAGTAGAGATGTCCGGGACCTGTTGGGCGGGCTCGTAGCTGGCCATCGATGTTCTCGACATGGGTACCGCTGGTCACAGCCAGATCCACACCGAGGGTGATGAGCTGCTCGAGTTGGTGGCGAATCAGCGCGCCGTCAGCCCGACGATCGGGAACGGCAGTGCCATCCCAGTCGAAGACAATGGCCTCGAAGCGGCGGTGCAGCGACTGCGGCAAACGCTCGCGCCGCGGCCCGATCTGAGGCTGGCTCGTGAGGGTGGGCATACCAGACAATCCTGAGCCCAAAGCGACGCGCTTGGGCTACTTTCACCGGGCAGGCTCGGGTCATGGTTGTCGCTGGTGGACGCTCGGCGCTGCCGTGCACCAACTTCTCGCTTTGAGTGCTCCGGCCCCACCCTGGTGGAGGGCGAAGGTCGGCCGAGCTGCAGGCCAAAAGCCTCTGGACCGCCCTCTGCCGGCGCCGAACAATGGGATTCGTCACCCCGCATCGGCGCGGGGCGCACCGCGGATGCAAGACCGGAGGTACACGATGAGCGGATGGAGCGACAAGTCTGGTGGCAAGGTGAAGGAGCTCAGGGTCTGGAGAAGCCGTGATGAACGCTAGAACCAGCGACAACAGCGCACGGCGCGAGTTCCACGGTACGGGGTTGTATTGGAGTCTCTTGCTCGGCCTGATCCTCGCCACTGTGATTCTCATCGGCATCGTTCAGAACTCTCAATCCGTGCAGGTCCGGTACCTGGTCTGGCACCTCAACACACCTCTCATCGTGGTGCTGCTGGTCACGATCGTTGCCAGCGTTCTTCTCACCGCGCCAGTTGGCGTCGCTTGGCGGCACCGTCGCCGTCGGCAGCTCGCGGACCGGGAGGAGTTGCGAGGTCTGCGCGGGCATATTGCGCGCCCTGCGTCCTCGACGTCGGAAACGCCGATGCTCGAGAGGACCCAGCCGAGCCCGTAACCATCACATCGTTAGCCAGTGGACTCTCCGCTCCCTGGCAGTGGGGGCCCCTACACTCATCGTGTGCGCTGACAGCACGTCGTGTGCGCCGGCAACACGCGAGCTGGCATCGTCGGGCCGCACCCGCGCTGCCTCGACCCGGTCAGTAGGGAGGCATGCCGGCGGAGACGGCTAGGTTGCGGTCGTCGAGTCGATAGCCGACCGCCGGCCGGACGGCGACGACACCCTCGACACCGCGGATGAGGTCGATGAGGGCACCAAGGCTGCCTCCACCGCCGAGGACGAAGGCCACGGGCTTCTCAAGCTCTTGCCAGATCATCGCTGTCTCTTCTGTCAGTGTCGCTCACGGCTTGCCGCTCGCCCAGGGCCGAACGACCTTTGGCGGCATGGCGATCGGCCGCACAGCTAAGCGCTCGGTCCGGTGGCACCAGAAGATCGCGTGCCTTTCGGCGTCATTACTTGTGACCTTCGGCAATGTCCAGCGTCCCTGCGTTGATCGAGCATGAGATCAGCCATCAAAAAGACTGGAGGTGTGACCATGGCGGACACAACGACACTCACCCCGCGGTACCCCAATGACGTTTTGGGGAGATCCCTTGCGGAGCTCCTGCGCTGGCCGGTCTTCCCGCTGCTCGGCCTGACTCAGGACTTTCCGATGCGTCTCGAGGAGTTTGTCGACGACGGCCACCTGGTCGTTCGTGCGGAGCTGCCGGGCCTCGACCCTGACAAGGACATTCACGTGGTGGTCGACGAGGGGTTGCTGACCATCACCGGCGAGCGGCGGAGCGAGACCAAGCAGGACGAGAAAGGGAAGCACTTCTCCGAGATGCAGTACGGCTCTTTTTCACGGACCCTTCCGCTGCCCGATGGAGCCAGTGAGAAGGACGTGACCGCGACGTACCGCGACGGTATCCTGGAAGTCCGGCTCGCCCTGGCGAAGCCCGCACCTCCAAAGGCCGCGGCCACAATTCCGATCAAGCACTGAGCGGCGGCGCCCGCCGAGGGACGCACCTCGGCGGGCACTAGTTCGGGCGACCTGTGTCCGCAAAGGAGGACGGCGTGTCGAAAGAGATCCACACGATTCGGGTCTGGGCCTGGAGAGCGGGGACGCGCGAGTTGGTGTTCTCGGTGGACACCCCGAACGCTCGGCGTGCCGGACTGTCTCACGTCCGCAAACTGCGGGAAGACCCGACGGTCAATCGCATCGAGATGCGCGAGCATTTGGTCACGGTCGATGGCGACGACGCAGCGCCTCCCAGCGGCATCCGCGGCAGTCTGGGTTGGGAACGTACCGATGGTCGGTGGCGCAGGCTGCGCGCCAGCGAGGCGCACCTCGAACACCGCCGGGGCTGAGAGCCGGTGTCGTGACCGACCAGCCGGGGTCGCCCCAGCGCCCGGATCGATCCAGACCGGTCTGAGGTCACACACGAGATGTGACGTCCGGCCCTTTCACCCCACCACGCGGGCTCCTAGCCTGTCACTCATGAGCGTCAACGCCAAGCACCGGCGAGGAACCTGATGATGAGCACATCCGCGACACTGCAGACGGCGGTCATGGCTGAGTTGCGCTGGGACCCCAGCATCAACGCAGCCACCATTGGTGTGAGCGCGCACGACGGCGCCGTCACCCTGTCCGGTCACGTGGCAAGTTACCCGGAGCGCGTCGCAGCCGACAAGGCAGCGAGAAGGATCCGAGGCGTGGTCGCGATCGCCAATGAGCTCGACGTGCACCTGCCTGCTTCGTGGCGGCGGGATGATACGGACATCGCCGAGAGCCTTGCACGAGCACTCTCGGAGAGCCCGCTGATCGACCCCGGATCCGTCAAGGCCACCGTCAGCCATGCCTGGGTGCAACTCGAGGGTGGGGTGAACTGGGCACACCAGCGCAACACCGCAGAGCGGATCGCGCGCCATGTGGCCGGCGTCGTCGGCATCACCAATGCGCTCAGGCTCACGGCGCGCCCAACGGCGCACAACGTGGATAAGGAGATCCGTGCCGCCCTCCATCGGCGGGCCGACCTCGACGCACGCTCCATTCACGTGGAGGTGCTGGGCAACGTGGCCACGCTCACGGGCAACGTCTCCTCACTTGCGGAGGAGCGCGCAGCGACCAAGGCAGCGGCAGCAGCCCCTGGCGTCGAGCGCGTCACGAGCCAACTGAGGGTGATGCCGGCGCCAAGTCTGGTTGGGAGCCCGAGCTAGGATGGGCACGAGCGGAGCAGATCATGCAACCGAGCACTGACGCGTGACCATCGCAATGAGCGCAACCGGCGAGCCGCCACGGGACGATACTGTCGAGGACCTCATCTCGCGCGAGCACGCGCTTATTCGTCGGCACCTCAATCACATCCGCCGAGTCCCTGACGAGGCGCAGCATGAGGTGACGCTCTGCACACCTGGGTACGGGCCGCCCGCACGTCGAGGCGCCTGATCTGATGGCAGGCCCCTACGATCCAACGCGGCGTCTCACTGTTGCCGAGGTGATGACGACGGACGTCGTGACGGTGTCGACATCCACACCCGTCAAGGAGGCGGCCGGGCTGATGAGTGAGCGACGGATCGCCGCAATCCCGGTCATCGGCGCGGATGGAACGCTCGTTGGCATCATCTCGGAGACTGACTTCATCGGCAAACGCGTGGACGTCGAAGTGGTGGGAGAGCTGATGTCGGCTCCTGTCGTGACCGCACGCCCGGACGACCCTGTCCCACTGGTGGCGAGGATCCTGCTGGCCCGCAACGTGAAGAGCCTTCCGGTCGTCGACGACGGCGCTCGGGTCGTCGGCATCGTGAGCCGCGCGGATCTGTTGAAGGTGTTCCTCCGGACTGACCGGGACATCCGAAGGGACGTCATCGCGAGCGTGGCGGGCAGCGCAATCGACGTTGAACCTCCAGGCATCGGGATCACCGTCACCGACGGCGTCGTCACCTTGACCGGGACGGTCAGGACAACCGCCGACATCGGGCGTGTCACGAGGGCGGCGATCGCGGTGAGTGGCGTTGTCCACGTCCGGAGCGATGACGTGACCTCCGTTGATCGACCTGGGTCATAGGATGGGTTTTATGCCCGCGACCTTCGGGAGCCGGTCAGGTGCCGGGAAGACCCCATCGCGGGCGCGGTCCCGACGCAGCCTCCAAGCATCAGTCGATCGCGACCAAGGACCGCCACATGGAGGGTTGCTGACATGTTTCCAATCATCCTTACCGGGACGACGGATCGGATTCCGGGGATCGCGCGGTCACTTTCGCGAAGGAGCTCGCCCGCGATCAGAAGGCCCGGCTGATTGTCGTCCACGTCGATGAGCTGATTCCGGGGCACGGGGGCGCGCATCACATTCAGGCGATGGAGCCTGAATTCAGACGAAGATCGCGGATCAGGTCACCCAGGCGCGGTCCGAAGGCCTCGACGTCGAGTTCGAGACGTATCAGGTCGGCCCCAGCGGCCCGGCTCACGCGATCGCGGACGCCGCTGCGAAGTCGGGCGCGGACCTCGTCGTGCTCGGCAGCGTCGGCAGCGGGCCGCTCAAGGGCCTCCTCCTGGGGAGCGTCGCACATCGGTTACTGCAGATCGCACCCTGCCCCGTGCTCGTCATCCCCACAGGAAGCACCGATTTCCGGCAGGGGAATGCTGTGTCGCTGCTGCGCGCCATCGCGTCGATGCGGCTCGATTCGAGCGCCTTGAACCAGGATGGTAGCGGTACACCGACCACTGGCTGGTAGCGACGCTCAACACAACGGGTGCTAAACCGACCGGCGCGAGAAGACGTGGATTAGTGACTTTCGGCTCTGCCTCTAAGACGAACCAGGCGTTATCTTCGTCATATTCAATAAGCGCTGAAGATGCAGAAGGCTAGAGGTGAGCCGTTTATGACTGGAGTGACCGGAGGCTGGGCCGATCGGGAGCTCAACGGTCAGCACAGGCACCCAGAATCAATTCATGAAGACGTCTGAAGAGCAGTTCATCGAGGACATAGCCCAGCTCATGGTGTCGTGGGGCCTGCCGCGAACTACTGGACGCGTGTACGGCCTGCTCTTGTTGCAGTCGATGCCGACCGATCTTGACGAGATCGTCGATCTGATCGACGTGGCGAAAAGCGGCGCATCGATTGCAGCTCGCCAACTCGTTGCGCTCGGGCTCGCACGGGCCTCAGGGGAGCGGGGAACCCGGAGAGTGCGCTATCAAGCTCTCTACACGCTTGAGGCCATCTTCGCCGCTCGGCTGGCTCAAATGCACGACCTCCTCAAACAGCTCCGGCGGGGCGCGGGGGTCGCATCCGAGGCCCCGGCTCGCCGTCAATTGAAGGATATGGCAAACACGCTGGAACTCTGGATCATCGCAGTATCTCAGATGATGAATACGGCGAAGCCGGGAAGGAGCAGGCGATGACATCGGCGACCGCCCTTCACACAGAGAACCTCACCAAACACTACGGATCGGTCGTCGGGCTGGAGTCGCTCAATCTCGACGTTCAGCAGGGGGAAGTGCTCGGGTACCTCGGTCCAAATGGCGCCGGCAAGACGACAACCATCAGGGCAATCCTCGGGCTGATCAGGCCGACGGCGGGAAGAGCCGAGATCTTCGGCATCGACACCCAACGGGAGACCGTGGAGTCGCACAAGCGGGTTGCGTATGTCCCTGGTGAAGCGAGCTTCTGGCCGAGCCTCACCGGCATGGAGACCCTGCACCTCCTCGGCAAGGTGCACGGCAGCGTCGATGTCGCCTTTCGCGACGACCTGATGCAGCGTTTCGACTTCGACCCTTCTCGCAAGGTGCGCACTTACTCGAAGGGCAATCGGCAAAAGATCAACCTCATCGCCGCCCTGGCGACTCGCGCCGACCTCCTGATCATGGACGAGCCGACAAGCGGGCTGGATCCGATCATGGAGCAGGCCTTCCGGCACAGCGTCGTGGAGGCCAAAGGGCGCGGACAGACGATCTTTCTGTCGTCACATATCCTCGAGGAGCTCGAAGCACTCTGCGATCGCATCGGAATACTGCGAGCTGGCAAGTTGATTGAACTGGGGACGCTTGCAGACATGCGTCATCTCTCGGCGTTAACCGTCGAAGCGGCTTTCGAGGGAAGTCCGCCTCCCCTGGAGCACGTCGAAGGTGTGAGCAATGTGCATATCGAAGGCGGCCACGTCACGTTCAACGTCCGTGGCGCCGTTGACCCTGCGCTCAGGGTGATCGCCGATCATCATCCGATCACTCTTCTGAGTCGCCAGCCGTCGCTTGAGGAACTCTTCCTCGCACTGTACGGCGCACCTGATGGAAGTCAGGTGTCCGAGGCGAAATGACCACGCTTACAGCGACCAGCCAGTCGGGATCGTCACGGACTCAGTTTCGGTCACCAGCAACGGTTATCGGGCGCCTTGTGGCACGCAGGACATGGCGATCGGCCGCTATCTGGGCCGTCATCTTCGGCATTTACGCAGCATCAAAGGCAATCGGTGCGGCGGACGTCTATCCGACTCCCGCCGCCCTCCATGCAGCGGCGCAGCAGCTCTCGAGCGACCCGGGCATCAACGCATTGATCGGCCGACCACGATATCTGGACACGCTCCCGGGTGAGATCCAATGGAACGTCCTGCAGATCATTGCCACACTCGGAGCCATCTGGGCTCTCCTGGCTGCCACGAAGTATTTCCGCGGCGAGGAGGATGCCGGGCGCTGGGAGATCCTGGTCAGCGGGCCGACCACCGCTCGCCTGGCGGCAGCGAACGCCCTCGGCGGGCTGTTCGCCAGCACGGTGTTGCTCTTCGCGATTTCCGGGGTTCTCTTCATTGCAGCCGGCGCCGACAAAGTGGTCAATGTCAGCCCTGGACCGATGGTTCTCATGGCGTTCGTGGTCGCACTCGGCTGCGGCATGTTCGTCACCATCGGCGCGCTCATGAGCCAGCTGGTCCCATCGCGCGGACGGGCCGCGGGCTTGGCTGCCGGGGTTCTGGGGATTTCGTTCGTGCTGCGTTCGATGGGAGACATCACGTCGGCGACCTGGCTCCTGAACATCACGCCGCTGGGCTGGCTGGAGCAGATCTCCCCGTTGTCACATGCCTCCTACTTTTGGATCCTGCCGCCGCTGGTTCTGATCCTGGTGTGCGGAAGTCTCACGCTGTTCTTTGCCGGCCGACGGGACCTGGGATCGGGGATCTTCACCGTCAGCGAATCTTCAAGGCCGCACACGCGCTTCCTCAACAGCGCGCTGGCCGAGGCCGTGCGGCTGACGCGCATGTCAAGTGTGATCTGGCTTGCAGCTTTCCTGGTAGTCGCGGCGCTGTATGCATCGTTCACCAACGGAGCCATCTCAACGCTGGCGGGATCGGCAAGTGCGCAGCAGATCTTTCAACATCTTGTGCATGACAACAGCGCGATATTCGCCAAGGCCTATTTGGGCCTCGCCTTCTTCATCCTCCTCACATTGATGTGCGTGTACGCCGCCACCGCGGTCGGCGCGATCCGCGAGGAGGAGGCATCAGGGAGACTGGATAATCTCCTCGTCCAGCCCGTGAGCCGCCTCCGGTGGCTCGCGGGGAGAACTGCTCTCGTCGCAGTTGTCATTGTTGTGGCCGGTTTGTTCGGTGCGATTGGAGCATGGGTCGGTCTGGGCAGTCAGAACAACGGTGTCTCTTTTCCGACGTTGCTCGACGCCGGCGCCAATGCGGTGGTGCCTGTTCTGTTCATCGTCGCCACGGGTGTCTTTGCGCTTGGGCTCTGGCCACGCCGAACAACCATCGTCGCCTACGCAGTTCTGGGATGGTCATTCCTCATCGTGATGCTGAGCAGCGGCATCAACCTTCCGGGCTGGATTCAGGACACATCGTTGTTGCACCACATCGTCTTTGCGCCGGCGGCAGCGCCCGATTGGGGAACGAACGCGGTCGTGATGGCGATCGCGGCTGTTCTTTGCGCCGTTGGCGCACTGGTCTTCAATCGCCGCGACCTTCAGGGAGAATAGTGGCCGAGCCGAATTGCGCCCGTCCCTCCGAAAGCCACACGTCGAGAAGATCCCGCGGTCGACCAGCTCTCCAAACGGCTCGGCGAGCGCGCGCGTTCGAGGCGTTTCCTTCACTGCCGCACAGGATGGACTGGGTCGACGATGCCTCGGACAGCAGCGCCAGAGAATCGGCCATTCCCGGGGTCGCCTTCAGGCGCTGCCGGCCAGAAATCAGACCGATTTCAGCGTAGGCTGTGAGTAAGCGAGCATCGTCAGGCTCACCCGAAAAGCACCTCGCCGACATCGCAATGGATCCGGTTACCCCGCAGGCCAGGAGGCATGCCATGACGAGCGCCGACCATCGACCGCACGACAATCACACCCACGAACATGGCCCCGACTGCGGGCACGCCGCCGTGGATCACGACGGCCATCGCGACTACTTTCACGAGGGCCACGTGCACCACGGGCATGACGGCCATTGGGACGAGTGCGAGCCTGCCCATGCCGAGCATCGCGACCACAGCCACTATCACGAGGAAAGCTGTGACCACGAGGCGGTCACGCACGGCGACCACGTCGACTACATTCACGATCAGCACCGTCACGCGGCCCATGCCGGCCACTGGGATGAGCACTAATGGCGTACACCCTGACTGCTTCATAAGGAGGTAGGGAGGAGCGAAACTCCTGAACCCTCGGGCAGCCGAGGTGCTGCCTCTGAGAACTGCGAGCCATTGACTGCGACCAGAACCTTCTCGAACAATGCCCTGACCTTCGCGAAAGAGACCTACGCGGCCCGCGCCACGCGCGGTGCCGGTCGCACCGCTCTGCCGTCATGGCGATGTCCTATAGACGAACGCTAGTGTCAAAGGTCACGCGGGCGTCCTGAAGACACCGTTGCGGCGCCGTGTGACGGGACCGGAATCCGAGCAGCGTCAGTCCGCCGGGGTAGCAGGACGATCGCGGCCCTCGAAGATTTGCGAGCCCACGGGCAGTTCAACTCAGCCTTCCGATCCTAGCGTCATGCCAGCCTCCCACACCGTGCTGTGCGCTCAGCCTACCGCGCGCGGGTGGTATCGGCAGAGCAGTGCACTCCGTGGCGCGCTGCTCGGCAATCGAGACCTGGTCAGCCAACAGAGCCGCTGCCGAGCTCCGTGTCCAGGCGGGTGATGGCATCGTCGTGCCGTCGCGCCTCGATGATGGACACAGCCAGCTGACGGTGCGCGGCGCGCCGCTCGAGGTAGAGGCGAATTGCCAGCCCTTCAGCACGATCCGCGCGATGCTGCCGCCACCAGAGCCACGCCATCGGAATTCCCCCAGGTGTTCTAAAACCGCTATTTGCAGGTGCCCCTACGGGCGGTCGGGTGCCTGGCCGTCGGCGACCGCGAGCGGACACCGTCCAGGCTGCATGCTTGTCACCGTGAGCGAGACCCCATGGCCATCGGTTCCCGTCGTGCCGACGACGTGCAGTCCCGCGCACGTATAGGGCGGGGCATCGCTCACCGGACAGCGGCCGTCGACGGTTGGCCCGCTGCACTCGGCGAGCACCTCGTCGGTCGCCGGGTCCAGCATCACGAACGATCCATCAGTGTTCATGACGCGAGCATGGCTCCGAGTGACGTCGGCGAACAGTGCCGAACGTCGCCGATTCAGAGGGACCTATGACCGCTCCGTGGACCCCGCAGGATCGCCCGTGGACCTCACCGGGTCACGACGACGCACTTACTCTCCATGAACTCGAGGACGTCGTCGTGACCGCCCTCGCCCCCGGAGCCGCCCTGAGCCGAATCGCTGCGGGTACACGCCCAACGGGAATGCCGCCCGGCTAGAGCATTCGTTCGTAGCGGAACTCGACCAGGACCCGGGATGCCTACCCTTGCCTGAAGAGGACCGAAATGTCGTGCGGCGGTCATCCGGAGCGCTCTCGTGTCGACGAGCCCACATGGGACGTCCGCGTCTTTGTACTGGCGTCAGCGTTCTCCATGTGGTCGGCGGTCCTTGCGGATTCGCACACTGGCACTGCGCCGAGTTCATCCGCCAGTCGTGTCACAACAACAGAGTCGGGGCCGGTGAGCAAGTGGATACCCTCAACCTCAGCGCCTGCGTGTGCGAGGTCGGCGGTCGTCTGACGGAGGACTTCCTGAGCCCTGTCCTCGTCACTGAGGCGACCCTACGCGCCGTCGCTCATACGACTTCGTTTCGCGCCCTCTCAGCATCACAAACGGCTGTGATGCTAACAGGTGCCGAACGTCCTGGATCCTCAGAACAGACGTCTTGCGCCTCCCCGACGGCGGTGTCTATCCTGCAGTTCGTGATCGCCACGGGCCACGAGCTGGGGTCACCGGCCGCGGCTGCGGTCAAGCACGAGCCACCTCGCGGTCGCGCAGCGCAGCGACCCCAGGCAGCGTCCTGCCTTCGAGGAACTCTATGGTCGCACCGCCGCCCGTGCTGATAAAGCCGATCTTGTCAGCAACTCCTGCATCTTGGACCGCGGCTGCGAGGTCGCCCCCACCGATCACGGATGCTGCCTTCGAGACCGCGACAGCACGAGCCACATCCCGCGTCCCGGTGGCGAAGACCGGGATCTCATAGATGCCGAGCGGGCCGTTCCAGATGATCGTGCCCGCCGTCGCGCAGTCGGCGGCGATGCTCGCGACGGTATCCGGGCCGGCGTCGACCACCATCCATCCGTCCGGAATCGCCTTCCAGGCGACAACTTGGGTTGGCGCGTCCGCGGCAACCCGCTCGGCGATCACGGCGTCGACCGGGAGACGCAGATCCGCCCGGCGTCCCGTCGCGCTGTCGAGGAGACGTCGCGCGGTGGCAATCTGGTCCTCCTCCACCAGCGATGTACCGGTGCTCTCACCCAGGGCCCGGTAGAACGTGCACGCCATCGCCCCACCGATCCAGAGCATGTCGACGCGGTCGAGAAGGTGGTCGAGCACTCCGACCTTGGTGGAGATCTTGGAGCCACCCACGATCGCGACCACGGGCGTGCGGGGATTGTCCATCACACTGCCGAGCATCTCGAGTTCACGTGCCATCAGCTTGCCGGCGACGGCGGGGAGCAGATGAGCGACGCCCTCGGTTGAGGCGTGCGCCCGATGCGGAGTTACCTCCGATCAACGGTGTCGCATTCCCCGCCAGTCGCGCTCAGCAACGACGCGTCCGCAGGACAGTAGAGGCGGGAGTTCGTCACGAAGTGTTGGTGCGCCCCGGCGGCGAGCGAGAAGCCTTCGGGAAGGCCTGCGCTCACGTCGAGGATGAGCTGCGTGTGCTTCCAGGCAGCGTACTGGCGGTGGTCGATGTAGAAGGGGCAACCACCAACCTCGCCCAGGAGCACGTCGTGGTCGCTCACCACGAACTCGCCGAGATCGAAACACATCGGGAGGCTGCCATCACAGCAACCTCCCGACTGAAAGAACATCAGCCTCCCCCGCTCCGCAACCAGATCTCTGATCGCCTCGAGGGCGTCCGGGGTGGCGACCACACGCGCGGTGGAGACTGCCGTGGCGGTGTGGTCGCTCACCCTTTTCCCTGAGCCTCTAGAAGAAGCCCAGCGGCTTGGCGCTGTAGCTGACAAGAAGGTTCTTCGTCTGCGAGTAGTGCTCCAGCATCATCTGGTGATTCTCGCGGCCGACGCCCGAGATCTTGTATCCGCCAAATGCGGCGCCGGCGGGATACAGGTGGTAGCAGTTGGTCCAGACCCTGCCCGCCTTGATCGCACGACCCATCCGATATGCCCGGCTGCCGTCACGAGTCCAGACGCCGGCGCCGAGACCGTAGAGCGTGTCGTTGGCGAGTGCGATTGCCTCAGCCTCATCCTTGAACGTCGTCACGGCGAGAACCGGTCCAAAGATCTCCTCCTGGAACACGCGCATCTTGTTGTTGCCTTCCAGGACTGTGGGTTGAAAGTAGTAGCCGTTCGCGATGTCGGCCTCGACCGTGGCACGATCGCCGCCGATCAGGCACTTCGCGCCCTCCTCGCGTCCGATCTTCACGTAGGACTCAATCTTCTCGAGCTGCTGCGCGGAGTTCTGGGCGCCGATCATGGTGCTCACGTCGAGCGGGTTGCCCTGCTTGATCGCGCGAATGCGGGCGAGGCAACGCTCCATGAACCTGTCGTAGATCGACTCCTGGACCAGTGCACGCGACGGGCAGGTGCAGACCTCGCCCTTGTTGAAGGCGTATAGGACCAAGCCTTCGATTGCCTTGTCAAGAAAGTCGTCATCGGCGGCCATCACGTCGTCGAAGAAGATGTTCGGCGACTTGCCACCCAGTTCAACCGTCGACGGTATGAGGTTCTGAGCGGCGTACTGCATGATGAGTCGGCCCGTAACTGTTTCTCCGGTGAAGCCGATCTTGGCGATGCGCGGGCTGGATGCGAGCGCCTTGCCGATCTCGCCACCCGGTCCGGTCACGATGTTGATCACGCCCGGAGGCACGATCTTCTCGATGACCTCGGCCAGCTTGAGAATCGACCAGGGTGTCGGCGACGCCGGCTTCAACACCGTGCAATTTCCAGCCGCCAGAGCCGGAGCGATCTTCCACGCGGCCATGAGGAGTGGGAAGTTGAAAGGGATGATCTGCCCCACCACCCCGAGTGGCTCATGGAAATGATAAGCGACCGTGTCTTTGTCAACCTCCGTGCTGCGACCTTCGAGTGAGCGGGTCGCGCCGGCGAAATACCGGAAATGGTCGACGGCGAGAGGCAGGTCCGCCGCGAGCGTCTCGCGTACCGGCTTTCCGTTCTCCCAACTCTCCGCCACCGCCAGCATCTCGATGTTGGCCTCGATCGCGTCAGCGATGAGGTTGAGAACAGCCGCGCGCTCGGTCAGTGAGGTTGCACCCCATGCGTCCTTAGCAGCGTGCGCCGCATCAAGCGCGAGCTCGACATCTTGCGCTGTCGATTTCGCGACCTCGCAAAACACCTTGCCGTTGACGGGGCTGATATTCGGCATGTACCTGCCGGAGACCGGTGGCACCCAGCGCCCGCCGATGAAGTTGTCATAGCGCGGCTTGACCTGGACGAGGCTGCCGGGCTGACCCGGCTGTGTGTACACCCCGTTTTCTATGGGTTTGGGCTCAACGTGGACAGGCTCCATGGTGAGTGTCATGGCCACACCTCCAGTTCACGGTTGTTGTCGTTTGTGATCCACGCTAGGGGTACTGTCAGCAGGACAACAGAGCCGAACGTCACCGGTCCGGCAGGCCCATCGTCAGATGCCGTGCGCGGAGGGTTTGCTGGGCACGAGTCCCACAGTTTCCTCAAGGCACCCCGGTCGCATGCCCGAGGTCGAAAGAATGACCTCTACCTCGACCGTGGGATCAGCTCGCAAGTCGAGCACCTCAGACCCGGTGACCAGGCTCATGGTGCGAATGGCTTCTCCGAGACCTACAGGCGCGACGCGATCAGGTCGATGAGGTCGATCACACGGCAGGAGTAGCCCCACTCGTTGTCGTACCAGGCGATGACCTTCACGGTGTGATCGCCGAGCACCATCGTCAATGGCGCGTCCAGGATTGACGAATGCGAGTCGTGGAGAAAGTCCATGGACACGAGCTGCTCTTCACTGACGGCGAGGATGCCGTTGAGCGGTCCCGCGGCGGCCTCTCGCATCGCGTTGTTCACATCGTCGACCGTCGCGGTCCTCGTCAGCGTCGCGGTCAGGTCCACCAGACTGACATCCGGCGTCGGCACCCGCAGTGCCATGCCGTGAAACTTGCCCTTCAGCTCGGGCAGCACCAGCGACACTGCTTTCGCGGCACCTGTCGTCGTGGGAATGATCGAGAGAGCCGCGGCGCGTCCTCGCCGCTGATCCTTGTGGGGGGCGTCGAGGATCACCTGATCCTTGGTGTACGCGTGGACGGTGGTCATGAAACCGGTGTCGATGCCGAAGGAGTCGTTGAGCACCTTGGCGACCGGAGCGAGGCAGTTGGTGGTGCACGACGCGTTGGAGATCACGTGGTGCTCGGCGGCGTCGTATGTCGAATCGTTGACGCCCATGCAGATCGTGACGTCCTCATTCTTGGCCGGAGCTGTGATCACGACCTTGCGCGCTCCGGCTTCGATGTGAGCGCGAGCCGCCGGTCCATCATTGAAGTGGCCCGTCGACTCGACGACGACGGCCACGTCGAGATCTCTCCATGGCAACGCACGTGGATCCCGCTCGGCGAGGACCTTGATGACGTGGCCGTCCACGGTGATGCTGTCAGTCCCCGCGGCAATTGTCCCGGGGAAGCGGCCGAAGACGCTGTCGTACTTGAGCAGATGTGCCAGGGAATCAGGTGTCGTGATGTCGTTGACGGCGACGATCTCAATGTTTCCAGAGCGCTCGCTGGCCGCGCGCAGAACGTTGCGCCCGATCCGGCCAAAGCCATTGATGCCAACTCGAACAGTCATTTCCGGGTTACCTCCTGGGTACACGATGCGATATGTCATCCATGCCGCTGAAGAAACGCGCGTCGATGCGCACGAGATCCATGCTCGGCCATCGCGGTCCCTGCCGCCCAGTGTCCAAGGACCCCTTTCTCTGAGGTAGATGGGAACCAGCAGCGATTTGCCGGCATGGCTTCAGGGGAGGTCTTGAGTTCAGGTGGTCTGCTGGGGCGCCTCGGAGCGTGCACAGCGTCAGATGCCATCCCTCGACGATGCGCGCGTCCAGCCGAGCCCGTGACGTCCGACCCGCCTCAGATCGTCTCGGGGACCATCTCCAACGCGCCACACGGACACTCCGCGACGCACATGCCGCAGCCTTTGCAGTAGTCAAGGTCGATGGCGTAGCCGTATGCGACCCCTGGCTCGAGCTTGACCACCGCGTTGTCGGGGCAGACGCCATAACAGTTGTCGCACGCGAAGCAGTTGCCGCACGACAGGCATCGGCGCGCCTCGAACAGCGCGTTGGATTCATCGAGCCCGCCGATCACCTCGTCGAACGTCGATCGGCGTCGTGCCGCGTCGAGCTGCGGGCGGACGGTTGCGGGCGCGTCGCTGTAATACCAGGGATTGAGCTTGTCAAACGTGGCGAACTCGTGCTTCGGAAGTGGCTCGTACTGCGCCTCGCGAAGCCACGCATCGATGTGACGCGCAGCCTTTTTGCCGTGGCCGATCCCCACAGTGACGGTGCGTTCGGCAGGCACCATGTCGCCCCCGGCGAAGATCCCGACATGGCCGGTCATCATGTTCGCGCCGACGGTGACCACGTGATCCTCGATCTCGATGCCCGGAATGCCGTCGAGCAGCGACAGGTCGGCTTCCTGACCGAGCGCCAGGACCAGGGAGTCCGCTTCGAGCTCCTCGAATTCGCCGGTCGGCTGCGGGAAACCCGATGCGTCCAGCTCCATCTTTTCCAGTTGCAGCCTGCCGCCGTCGGCCTGGGTGATGGTTGAGAGCCACTTCATGGTCACGCCCTCGTCGAGCGCCTCCTCGACCTCGAAGTCGTGAGCCGGCATGCGATCTCGGGTTCGCCGGTAGACGACGACCGCGTCAGTGGCGCCGAGACGCTTGGCGGTGCGCGCCGCATCCATGGCGGTGTTGCCGCCGCCGTAGACGACCACGCGCCGCCCCAGCATCGGCGGCTGCTCGCCCTCCATGCTGCGCAGCAGGGATACCGCTTCGAGGATGTGAGTCGAGTCGCCGGCCGGAAGATAAGCGCGCTTACCGATGTGGGCGCCGATCGCCAGGAAGACGGCGTCGTAGCCTCCGTCGTGCATGGTCGCGAGGACATTGGTGACCTTGCGATTGAGCTCGAGGACGACACCCATGTCGAGGATGCGCCCGACCTCGGCGTCCAGCACGTCGCGCGGGAGCCGGTATTTCGGGATGCCGAAGCGCATCATGCCCCCGGCTGCGGGCCCCGAGTCGATGATGGTCACCGAGTGACCAACGAGGGCGAGGTGGTACGCGGCGGACAGCCCCGACGGGCCGGCGCCGACCACGAGCACCCGCTTGCCGGTCGGCGCAGCGGACGCTTCGACGGTCCAGCCCTGCTTGATCGCCTCATCGCCGAGGAAGCGCTCAACGGAGTTGATGCCAACGGTCTGATCGAGCTCTGCGCGGTTGCAAGCGGTCTCGCAGGGGTGGTAGCAGACGCGACCCATGACTGCCGGGAACGGGTTGTCCTCCATGATCTGCCGCCATGCGGCCTCGTAGTCGGGCCCCTCCGCGTGATACAGCCATTGCTGCACGTTCTCTCCCGCGGGGCAGGCGTTGGCACATGGAGGCAGCCGGTGCACGTACACAGCCCGCTCGGTGCGCCACGACCCTGTCTTGTTTGCCAGGCTGGAACCGACGTTCAACGTGATCGCAAACGGCTTGTCCATCAGGGCGCTCCCACCGGGTGGCCTTCGACGAGGCCGTATCGAGCGATGTTGTGGTCGGCCTGCGCCTGCAGGCGGGCGACGATGTCGGGTCGTGCCGACTTCCCAAAGAGATGCGCGTAGCGCTTCTGGAGCTTCAGGTACTCCTCCACCGGCACCTGCTGCCGGATCTTCGTCACCGCAGTGATCTCACCCTGCTCGGCCTCGAAAACGGGAAACAGTCCGCTCTGGGTTGCCAGGCGCGCGACCCGGATGGTGTCCGCGGAGTCGCATCCCCACCCCAGCGGGCAAGTAACCAGGATGTGCAGATAGCGCGCGCCGTGGAACGTCATTGCGCGCTCGACCTTGTACTCGATATCGCGAAGGTCGGCGACCGTCGCAGTGGCGACGTAGGGGATCTCATGCGCCATGGCGATCATCGGCACGTTCTTCCCCTGCCCGAAGCGGTTCCCGGGCTCAGGCCCGACCGCCTCGGTGGTCGCGGTGCGCGCGGCAGCCGGCGTCGCACCGGATCGCTGCACGCCGGTGTTCATGTACGCCTCGTTGTCGTAGCAGATAAAGAGGACGTCGTCGTTGCGCTCGAACATTCCTGAGAGGCAGCCGAGGCCGATGTCCACCGTCCCGCCGTCGCCTGCCTGTCCGACGACGCGAACGTCGTGGCGTCCCTTGACTCGAAGCGCGGCGGCGATCCCGGTCGCCACGGCCGGCGCATTGCCGAAGAGCGAATGCATCCAGGGCAGCTGCCAGGAGGACTCGGGGTACGGGGTGGAGAAGACCTCGAGGCATCCCGTGGCGTTGGCGGCAATGAGGCGATTGTTGGTGACGCGCATGGCGGCGTCGAGCGCGTAGCGCGCTCCCAGGGCTTCACCACATCCCTGGCAGGCACGGTGCCCCGAGGTCAGCGTGTTCGAACGATCGGCATCGGACTGCACCGAGCGCTGATCCGGGGCGAGCAGCCGATTGCCGGCGACGAAGCTCCCGGCCTGGTAGAACTTGACGGGCTGAAAGGGCATCTCCCGTTTCCTCAGACCGGGCCAGCGGCGACCGTGGCGAGGTCACGGAGCAGGTTCTCCGCGTGCGGGCCCGACTTTCGCTTGGCGCCACGGCGGGCGAGCTCGCGTTCGACCAGGCCGCGGTCGAGGTCCATGAACGTGACCTCGGGCAACTCGCCAATGACGGCACTCCGCAACAGCCGGTGCAGCGATGTCGTCGTGATCGGCCGTCCGCCGAGACCAGCGATGACCGTGTGCACTGTCTGATCCATTCCTGAGAGCGCAACCCGCACGTCGAGTGAGACGACGCCACCGATGCCCACTGCCAGCGCCTTCTCGATCACCACGATCCGTTTGGCTCCTCGCAGGACTCGACGCACCTCATCGCTCGGCCACGGCCGGAACGTCGTGATACCGAGTGCACCGACCCGCTCGCCGTCAGCACGCAACATGTCGACGGTGTCCTTGATCGTGCCCAGCACCGACCCGAGCGCCACGACGATCGTCTCGGCATCGTCGGTCCGATAGGGCCGGACGAGCCCTCCGGAGGCACGCCCAAAAGCATCCTCGAAGGTCCGGCTGATCTCGGGGATGAGGTCGAGCGCCTCCATCTGGGTCACGTGCGCGAGGTAGCGCACCTCCATGAAGGCCTCGGGCCCCACCATGGCGCCGATCGAGACCGGATCGTCGGGATCGAGCACCTGGCGGGGTTCGAACGGCGGCAGGAACACATCGACCTGCTCCTGGGACGGCACGTCCACCTGCTCGACCGCGTGGGTGAGGATGAACCCGTCCATGCAGACCATGACCGGCACGGAGAGCTCTTCCGCGAGCCG
>Ga0182024_10008288_pt1 | contig 22003 bp, 9 predicted proteins | sample P32metaG_FD_120480 | JGI IMG/M metagenome (GOLD analysis project Ga0182024, IMG submission 120480) | Permafrost microbial communities from Stordalen Mire, Sweden - P3-2 metaG (Illumina Assembly) | ecosystem: Environmental > Terrestrial > Soil > Wetlands > Permafrost | place: Sweden: Stordalen...
GGCTTGATGAAGGCCAAAACCGCGCTCTACGCGCGCATGCCCTCGGCGCTCGTGGCGCAGCGTTTCAGCACTGTTGAAGGCCGTGTCATTCGTCTTGACCTCGGCAAGGAAGAGGGCCTGTCCTATTATTTCGTTGGTGGCGGCCTGCCGATCGTTGTGGACAATCAACTAATCGGCGCGGTTGGAGTTGGCGGAGGAAATGCCGACGAGATGTGCGCCTATCAGGCGCTTACGAAAGTCCTTGGGCCACAACCTGCACTTACGCCTGCCGCCCCGCCTGCGGGTGGTGCCGGCGGTGGTGCTGCTGGCGGTGGTGGCGGGAGGCAGGGGCAAGGGCAGGGTCAACGGCCGCCACAGTAACCTGCTGCAACGGCAGCAGCCGGCTTTGCCGTACGGCGAGAGTTCCTTCTTGTGGCAACTCTCGCCGTATGCTGCTATCACTTCAACGCTGCTGTTCCGAAGCACTGTACCAATATGGACAGACGGCGGTATTGACCTTCATTTAGGCTCATGAAAGTTCAACCCCCTGAAGTGCTTATTGTCAGCCTGGAAATTTAATTTTTAGACCGCTGGAGTACTCGGCTGGTTTTTGACATTCTAAACATGAGCCCAAATCTTCCCGGACAAAACATTTTGCCACCATCACAAATTTCATGCCTTTGGAAGCAGCCTGACATCGCCCGGAAGTATCGAACGGCGGTCTCGTTGCACAGCCATACCAATCAATCCAAGGAAAGCCTTCTATTCATTCCGGCTTTCGCTGAAAAATGGCCCTTGCTGCGATGGGCCTTGAAGGAGCAGTGCAAGAAATCTTGTAGGCCTGTCGATTTTTCCCAGGCTTACTGGACTCCGCCTTTGCCGCCCAAGATGGCCTTTGAGGTGGAAAGCAATCAGATTGAAGTGGACCTCAATTTGATGAGCCTGGTCTCGCTGACCGACCATGACAGCATCGGAGCGCCAACGGCTCTACGGCAATTGCCTGAACCGGTGCAGATTCCATTCGCGGTCGAGTGGAGCGTGCCCTTCGAAGGCGCTGTATTTCACCTGGGAATTCATAATCTGCCGGAGAGCCAGGCGCACCTGATTATGGACGATCTGGCCGCCTATACTCGCAATCCTTCGGCGCCGCGCCTGATGGAATTGTTGACTGCGCTTCACGACATTCCGGATGTTTTGATCGTGTTCAATCATCCGCATTGGGACCAGTACTGCCTGGGCCAGTCGACTTTTCGCAATACTGTTGGCCGCTTTCTGGAGTGCCACAAGGAATATCTTCATGCCCTGGAACTGAATGCCATGCGTTGTTGGACAGAAAACAAAAGTGTGATCGACCTGGCCACCGCCTGGCAGCTTCCCCTGATTTCCGGCGGAGATCGTCACGGCTGCGAGCCAAGCGGCGCACTGAACCTGACCAGCGCGACAAGTTTTCCGGAATTCATCAATGAAATCAGGCGTGATCGGCTCAGTCACATTGTGTTTATGCCGCAGTATGCGGAACTGCTGGGCATACGTTTCATGCAAACGGTGATCGACACCATCCGCGATTATCCCGAGCATCCTGTGGGTTCCCGGCGCTGGGATGAGCGCGTATTCCACATGGATTTTCAAACCGGATATCATCGCCCCTTGTCCGCGCTGTGGAAGGCGCCTCCGCCGTATCTTGGAAAAATATTTTCCATTTTTCGCATGGTGGAAAATGCCTCGGTCAGACGGGCATTGAACATTACGTTCAGAGGAAAATCGGAATTGCAGCCGGCCCCGGATATCGCGCATGAGGTGGGTGCGTGAGGCCCGAAAATATACGCGTGGCGCTGTTTCCCTGCACCTACCGGGAAATTGACGGCGTGGCCAGTACCAGCAGGCAGTTCGCCGAATTTGCCAGGGAGCGCGGATACCCGTTCCTTCTCGTTCATGCCGGGCCGACGGATGAAGTAGTTGTAGATGGGTCATTAACCAGAATTCAATTAAAGCGCGGCCCGGCTACCTTTCCCCTGGATGGCCATCACGAATTCGACCTGCTATTCCTGAGGCATTACGCAAAAGTTGTGCAGCATGTGCGTGAATTCAATCCGAATATCATCCATCTCACGGGACCCAGCGACGTCGGAATCCTGGCCACATTCATTGCCTACAAGCTGCGCATCAGCACCGCGGCCTCCTGGCAAACCAACCTTCATCAGTTTGCGCGTTGGCGCGTGTCCCATCTTCTATCGTCTTGGCCGCCGAGCCTGTCCAATAAACTGGCCGTCGCGGCCGAGTCCGCCAGTTTCCGCGCGGCTGCCCGTTACTATAAAATCCCGCGGCTTCTATTCGCTCCCAACAGCGAACTGGTGGAGTTGCTCGGAAAGACAACCGGGAAACCCTGCTTTCTGATGTCGCACAGCGTGAATACGGGAATTTTCAGCCCGGAGTTTCGTGACCGCGCCGCGGGCCCGTTCCGAATCGGCTACGTTGGGCGGCTCACGGCGGAAAAAAATGTGCGCTTCCTCGCGCAACTCGAAAAAAATCTGTTGGACAAAGGCAACCGGGATTTCCGCATCGTATTAATAGGCCAGGGGGCCGAGGAAAAATGGCTGCGCGAAAATATGCAGCACGCCGAATTCAAAGGCTGGCTCACGGGGAATGAGCTTTCCCGCGCCTATGCCGACATGGATGCATTTGTTTTCCCGTCGGAGACGGACACCTTTGGACTGGCTGTTCTCGAAGCGCTTGCTTCCGGAGTTCCCGCGGTGGTCACGCCGAGCGGCGGTCCTGCTTGCACCGTCGAACACGGCAAGTGCGGTTACATTGCTAAGAACGTCGAAGAATTTTCCGCGTTTTTAACCGGCCTGATGACTCAGCCTGAATTGCTAGGACCGATGCGGCTCGAGGCCCGTCAACGCGCTCTCTCCATCGGGTCCTGGGAAGAGATTTTTTCAGGAATGTACAAAGACTATGAACGGTACGCGCGTCCAGAAGCCGAAATTAAAAGCCTCCTTCTTGAGGAAGCACGAAAAACTGTAAACACCTGAATTGGAATTTTATTTCCGGTAGTTCGCAATCGCCGGAGATGCTAGAGGGCCCCATGTTCATCGGTAAATGGTTATCCCAATTATCAATAGCAGCATTGGTATTGCTGATGCTCGTGTGGTCCCCAGGCGCGCAAGCTCAATCGTCCGCACCGCCGCCGGTTATCGAATCGAGATTGAGTATGCAGCAGGTGTTGAGCAACCTCATTGAGAAAAACGCCGAACGCCAGGACGCGCTGCAGAAATATCAGGGCAGGCGTTTTTACATCCTGGATTACAAAGGCTTCCCCGCCTCCTTTCACGCCGAGATGGTGGTGGACATGACCTACGAGGCGCCGGCCACAAGACGGTTCAAGATCGTTTCGCAAAGCGGCCCGCAATGGCTCATCGATCGAGTTCTGAAGCGCCTGTTGGAAGCCGAACAGGAAGCTTCGACCGATGAGAATCGCGCGCGTGTCGCTCTCAATTCCAGCAATTATGATTTCAGCGGGTTTGAACACCTGGACGCTGCGGATAACTGTTCTTACCAGGTTTCCGTGGAGCCCAAAATTCCCAGCAAGCTGCTGTACCGCGGACGAATCTGGATCGATTCCCGGGATTTTTCCGTTTGCCGCATCGAGGCGGAGCCCTCCAAGAATCCGTCTTTCTGGATCAAGAAAACCGACATTCATCATTCTTACCTGAAGATTGGCGACTTTTGGCTGCCAGGGGAAAATGAATCCGTCTCCGTGATCCGCGGTGGCGGCCGCGCCGTCTTATCCATCAAATATCAAGATTACGAAATCCTCGCGGCGCGCAGCCTGAAGGGCAGCGAACCTGCGCCATCTTCAACTTCCCTGGCACTCTCGGATCGCACGAACTAAAGCAGAATTGCGAATCAAATTTCTTTTGCCGGCTTATTGAGTTTTTTGGAGGGAGACCGCGGTCCAAATCGTGGTCTGATGGTTGTAAGCCGCCGGCCGGGACCCTTGCGTTTGAACTAGACGCGCGTGACGTGCAACGGCAAACCGCGCTCGGGCTGTTGGCGTGAAGTCATTACCATGGCGTCGCCGAATTCAAACATGCGCGCCGACACAAGTGGAAACGGCGCAATTCCTGCCTTCATTCGCCTAAGTCGATGATCAGACCGGTAAGACGGCGTTGGAAGCCGGCGAATTCCCCCGGCAAAAAAGGCAAAGGCGTATGAATATTATAGTAAACATCGTGCGGGTTGAGACGATTGGTCACATCCTGTGAAAAAACGCCGACGCTGATTTTCCTGCGCTTGGCATTTTCCTTGAACGGCATATGCACTGTAAACTCGCGGGAGAGTTTTACGTCCAGCGAAAAATAAACTGGGAAACGCAGGCTATCCGGCACGCCCACATAGTTCTGGTAATTGTCCACATTCGAATACGGAAAGCCGGTGTGAATGTCCGCCACGGGGCTGAAAACAAATTTCTTTGGCAGCGTGATGTAACCCCAGGCAAGAACCCGGTTTGGAATATCGGAAGGCAGGACCCCGTACGCGTTCGGCCGAATCACCGGCGCCTGCAAGGGAAGGAAAGTATCCGAAAGCGTGTTGAGGTCGCCGCGCGCGTGGCTCCAGGCGTATGAAACATCCAGTTCGTTCCTTTCGCTTGGTTTGTAACGGGCGGTAACCTCCGCCTGCCTGTAGTTCGATGACCCTGTATTTTCAAGAACCATGAAACCAGACGGCGACCCAGGCGCGGGAATAATCGGATTCAGCACAAAAAGATTGCTGGTGTGAGTTTCATAGTAGCCAACCCGCAGGCTGAGATCCCTGCGCACAGGAGTCTCCGCTTCGACGTTCCAGGTGAAGGTGCGCGTGCTGCTGTTGTGATCCATCAGCGTCGAAGAATATCCGGGGATTCCCTGTGACTGATAGACATTTTGCAGAGTATAGCTTTGCGGGGCCATTAGGCCATTGGAAATGGTAATCGACCGTTCCTGATAGCCGGCAAAATCCGTGGCCAGAAGTGGAACGTGCCCATAGATCAGGCCGGCGCCGGCGCGAACGACCGTCTTCCCGCCCGGTATTGTGTAAGCGAGACCCCCGCGGGGCGCGAAATCATCATTGCGGCCGATCGATTGTTGCGTGATACGCCCCCCAAGTGTCATAGCCAGGCCTTTGGATAAAGACCAGCGGTCCTCGGCATATTCGGAAACTTCCGTATCGCCGCCCTGGAGATTTCCGCCAGGTAGAAAAGCGATGGTCTCATCGATCGTCTTGTTATCCGCTTCCAGGAGGTTGATCGTGCGAGAAGTGCTATTCCCAGTAAAAGTCCGGTAAAGGACATCCGTTCCAAATTGTATTTGATGGCTGCCGTGCCAGGAGATTGTAGGAAGCTGGAGAATGGGGAGCAGTTCCAGCTGATTTGCGTTCCGCGAAAACGTGTTGAAGTAGTTGCCGCCCCAGCCTTCCGGACTGATGGTCATGTCCAGCGATCCCTGGCCATGCTGGTAATTAAAAAAGTTTGTATAGCGGAGCAGCGTTGTAAGAACCGCGCCGGAATCGAACTGGTAGGCGTCCGAAATTCCCATCGAGGCGCCGCGGCGCCGAATATCCGCGGAGGCGCTTTGCGGGATAAGGGTGTTGATGTTGGCGTACAAAATGGTCGACGGGAAAATATTAAAGTTGACGTTCAACAGATGCTTCGCTGAAAAAGTCCATTGAAATTCCGTGAAGGATACCAGGCTATAGGTGACCGTCTCGTTCCACGGCCAGGTCAGCCCGTGCACTGGATCCTTGCGAAAATCGTAGGTCATGGTCTCGGAAAAATTAAGTTTATCCTTGATCAGCGGCCCGCCGAATTCCACTCCCGGAGTCATGTTCAAAAGTCCGACCAGGTGGTCATTCTTGCCGCGAAAGGACGGAACGATATTCAGCAGCTTGTAATTCCAAGCGGGTCCCGGAGGCCGGATATCGATTCTGGTCAGTCCGCCGGAAAATCCGCCGTAAGCGGAACTGTCCGGAGTGCTGTACACCTGCATGTTTTGAATTACGTTCACGGGAATGGGGATCGAGAAACTTCCTGACACCGGGTCCACATTTTCCGCGGAGTCTACGAGCAGCATCCCCTGGCTTTCCGCCTGCCCGTTGAAATTCAATTTCCCTTCCTGCGTCTGAATGACGCTCGGAGAAATGGCCAAAGCCTCGGTAAACTTTTCCGTCCGCAAGGGCAGCACGTCGAGTTGCTGTTCGGTGATCGTAGCAGTAGCGCTCACGCTCTGTGTGGCAATTTCCGTGGCTTCCCCTTGCACTTCGATATTTTCCTGAACAGAGATGATCTGTAATGCAATGTCCCGGGTGAGGGCTCGGCCGGATTCCAGCGTTATCGTTACAGTCTGCGGTTGAAACCCTTCGCTGCCTGCTTCCAGGCTGTACGTTCCGGGGGATAGGTGCGTAAACTCATACTGCCCATCGGAATCAGTGATCGCCGAGAGGGAAGTCGAATTGGGAGCCGTGGCTGTTAGCTTGATTGCAATTCCAGCGAGATTGTCAATTCCATTCCGTCCAGTCCCGGCGGTGACTTTCCCGACGATGGATGCGGACGCGGCCTGCCCGGCGGTTCCCGATTGGCGTGCAATACAGGGAATCGCAAAGATCAACACGGCAACAAGTAACACTCCGCACTGGGAGTTCGTTGCGCCACCGCTCGGGTTGGTACAAAGTTTCAAAAGCAACCTCCACGATCAATTGTAGGGGCACGGCATTGCCGTGTCCCTACTGCTGGTGAGAGCGCCAAGACGTGAATTGAAATGGGCCCGTCCTTTGGCAGTCAAAGGAGGGCAACCTACTTGCATGCGATCAGCGTTTCGTTCTTCTGCGGTTGGTTACGTCCAGCCACGGCAATTGGGAGGGAGAGAATATTCCGAAATGCCGGATGAACTAACCCAATTCCAGCAGGATTCGGGATTGAATATAACCCTAAACCTTCCACTCGCAGCCGTGAATTGTTCTCCGAAATAGCAAGGGCCGCATGATCCATGCTCCCTTGTTTTGCGGCTCAATCCAAGTATCAGGTTGGACAGAGTTCGCAAAGGGTTACTCGTGCATGAAATCGACAGCTGACGCAGGCGCATGTATTCTCATGCCGTGTGTATTTTTTATTTGTACCAAATGAGACACTCTCCCCTTCAGGGCATGATAAATTTCACCTGCGGGGTTCTTTGGCACTGACTTAGAATCAGGCCCCGCCTGAGGCCCAGGCCAGCCATTCGCGGAAGCTCGCCACTATGATTCAAATGACCAATGTCTCCAAGGTCTACGGAGACCAGGGAACCGTCAAGGCTCTGCTCAATTTGAACTTTAAGGTCGAGCAAGGCGAGCGGGTCGCGGTGATGGGGCCGTCCGGCTCGGGGAAATCCACACTCCTCAACCTGATTTGCGGCCTGGACGAGCCGACTTCCGGTTCGATCAAGCTGGAAGGCGTCGAGCTGGCCTCGCTGAACGATGACAGGCGCACTCGCCTGCGCCGCGAAAAAATTGGAATGATCTTCCAAACGTTCAATCTTCTCCCCACGCTCACGGCGCTCGAAAATGTGGCCCTGCCGCTGCGTTTGCAAGGATTGCGCCGGCACGTCACGGAAGAACGCGCAACGTCCATGCTGGATCGCGTGGGTCTAAAAATTCGCGCGCACCATCGCCCGGACGAACTTTCCGGAGGCGAGCGCCAGCGCGTAGCCATTGCGCGCGCTCTAATATTTCGACCGCCTATTTTGCTCGGCGACGAGCCTACCGGCAATCTCGATTCGGCCACGGGTGAGGAAATTCTTCGCCTGCTCGACGATTTGCATCGCGAATACAACAACACGGTTCTGCTGGTCACGCACAATGACCTTGCGGCCGCTTTTTGCGATCGAATTCTGACGCTGCGGGACGGGCAGTTCATCAAGGAAATGCGCACTGGGCGAACCGGAATTTCTCCTGCCGGAGAAAAGTCGGGAGAAAAATAATGTTCGGGGCGCTGTGGCTCATCACCTTCAGGCAATGGCGCGCGCACCGCATGCGCGTGGTGCTGACGACGCTCGGCATCGCACTTGGCGTAGCGGTTTTTTTCGCCATTCGCACCGGCAACGCGACCCTGCTGGACTCCCTTCGCGCCACCGTGGAAAAACTCGCGGGCAAGGCCACGCTGCAAATTACCGCCGGAGAATCCGGTTTTTCCGAAAAGGTTCTGGACACTGTTCGCGCCACGCCCGGCGTGCAGGTCGCCGAGCCCGTGATCGAAGCCATGGTGCAGACTTCCTTTGCAGATGAAGGGGCGCTGCTCATTCTGGGAGTGGACACGGAGGGGGACCACCAGCTCCGGGATTATCAGTTTGACCGCGCGCAAACCCAGATAGCCGATCCGCTGGTATTTCTCGCGCGGCCAAATTCAATTTTGCTTTCGCGCTCCTTTGCCGATCGCCACGGATTGAAGGTTGGAGACAAGCTGCCCCTCTTCGCCTCCGACGGAAAAAAAGACCTCATCGTTCAGGGAACATTCAAGCCGATCGGCGTGGGAGAGGTTTTTGGCGGCAACGTCGCTGTGATGGACGTCTATTCGGCGCAGGTGGTTTTCCATCGTGGCCGCAAATTTGACCGCATCGATCTGATGAACGCCGCAGCCGTTCCCGTGGAAGTAGTGCAGCAGCGATTGCGTGCGCAGCTTCCACCCGGTGTGGAAGTGGATCGCCCGGAGGTCCGCGGGCAGGCGCTGGAAAATGCGGTGACCGCCATGCGCATCGGAATTCTGATCACCAGTTTTGTGGCGCTGCTTGTGGGCGTTTACATCATCTTCAATTCGTTCACCATCGCCGTAAATCAACGCTGGAAAGAGATCGGCATCCTGCGTGCCGTGGGCGTTGAGCAGGGAAACGTCAGCCGCATGTTTTTGTGCGAAGCGTTTGTGATGGGAGTGATCGGCTCGCTCATCGGCATTGCTGGCGGCTTCGTTCTCGCTTCGGCGGCCAATCGAGTGATGCGCGGCATGGTCGCCGCAGTGTATGGAGTGGTCTCGACGGCCGCGCCCGCGCGCCTGCATCTCGATCAGTGTGCCATTGCATTTCTGCTGGGCGTCGCCGCGTCCATGATTGGCGCTTGGTACCCGGCACGCGGAGCGGCCTGCCTGGACCCCGCACTGGCGCTGCACAATATTGAGGCGCGCGGCCGCGAATCCGTGCTGGGTTGGAAGCGAATGGGCGCAGGTGTCTTGTTGATCGCTGCGGGTTCCGCTCTGGTGCTCTGGACTCCTTCACGCTTGGGCTTGCCCATTCAATTTGTATTCGCCTCCATCGTGCTGCTGGGCCTGACCATTGTTCTGCCGAAACTGGTGCTCTGGTCCGCGCGCGCGATGCGGCCGATCATGAATTGGATGGGAGGATCGGAAGGCGCGCTGGCCGTTGACGCCATGATTCAGACGCCGCGTCGAAGCGCGGCCACCGTCGGCGCGCTGATGGTCGGACTGATGTTTGTTTTTTCCACCATGTCCTACATTCAAAGTTACCGGCAGATGATCGACCGCTGGATGAATCAGGTGCTCAACGCCGACATTTTCGTGGCCACTTCCGCGATGCTGCGCTCCACCAGCTACCATTTCACCGAGGATTTAGGCCGCCAAATCGCCGCTCTTCCCGGCGTGAAGCGCGTCGAAAACGTGCGCTTCACGGCGATTCCCTATCGAGGCGACACCGCGGCGGTAATCGCCATCGAAATGAATGGCTTCCTTGAGCGCTCGCAAAATGCGATCGAGGGAGCGGACGCGCGCACGGTGCATGACGCACTAACTGCGGGTGAAGGCGTGCTCGTCTCAAGAAATTTCGCGTTGCATTGGGGAGTTGTGGTGGGAAATCGCCTGAGCCTCGAATCGCCCACAGGCACGCTGGAGCGTACAATCGTGGGCTTCCTCGACGACTACCGCTCTGAGAAGGGCACAATTTTCATGGACCGCGCTCTCTACAAGAAATATTGGGGAGACGATGCCGTCGATTTTATTGACGTTGATCTGAATCCCGGCGTGGATCAGCTGGCGATGAAAAGCGAAGTCGAGCGCCTCACCGCCGGCTCCTTCCACGCATTCGTCTACACCAACGCGGAATTCAAGCGGTGGATCTCCAGCCTCGTGGACCAGTTCTTCACGCTCAATTATATGCAGCTGGTCGTGGCCGTGATCATCGCCGTTCTTGGAATCGTAAACACGCTTTTGATTTCCGTGTCGGAGCGGCGGCGCGAGATTGGCATCGTGCGCGCCATCGGCGGGCTGCGTTCGCAAATCCGCAAACTGATTTTGCTGGAAGCCGTGGCGGTGGCCGTTGTCGGTGTGATCGTTGGTTCGCTCGCAGGAATGTTAAACACGGTGTTCATGTCTCATGCCGTGTCGGTGGCGCTGGTCGGATATTCGGTGCCGTTTTATTTTCCCTGGAGATTTATTTTGCTCTCCCTGCCCATCGTGATGGCGGTGTCGCTCGCGGCCGGTTGGTGGCCCGCGCGGAATGCGGCGCGCATGCAGGTGATCGAGGCCATCGGATATGAGTAGCGCTGGGATATTTCGTGCATCCCGCGAAGGAAACCTTCTGACTGGTGCGCTGCTCTCGCTGGCTTTTTGCCTGTCCTGCGCGCTTCCCGTTCTTGGGCAGAGTAGCGACGCTGCGGCCATCATGGCCGGCGTCTATCAGCAAGACACCAGCCGCGACGCGACGTTGCGCGCGACGCTCGACGTAACGGACAAGGACGGCCACACAGTGCGCAAGCGATTTACGGTCAGCCGTGTGGGTTCGTTCGGCAAGGGTAAGATATTGGTCCGCTTCAGCGATCCCGCCGAACTTCGCGGCGTCACTCTGCTCTCCATCAATCAGCCGGGAGCGGCCGACCGCCAGTGGATCTACACGCCGGCAACGGAACGCGTGCGCAGCGTTTCGCCGCGCGAACGATCCGAGCATTTTGCGGGAAGCGATTTTACGTACGAAGATATCGCCGAGCACGCGCTGGATGATTTTACGTATCAGCACTTGCCCGCCGAAGACATGATCGAGAATCACAAGACGTACAAGATTTTGGCTACTCCTGTTGCGCCCGAGCGTTCGCAGTACAAATTTATTTATTACTGGGTGGCTCAGGATGTACCCTGCATCCTGCACAAGGAGATGTACGATCCGGAAGGCCGCAAAGTTCGCGAGATGCATGCGGGCGGTTTGCGCAAAGAATCCGGAATATGGGGCGCGCGCAAAACGGAAATGCGTTCCTTGCTGGAAGGCACCAAATCGGTTTTAACCATCGATGAGATCCATCTGAACACCGGGCTGGACACCGCACAGTTCGCGCCAGAATCGCTGGAGAAGAGCCGGTAAATGGACTTGGTTCATGTGGCACAGGCTTCGGCCTGTGGATTTTTCGTTGGGTATCATAAAACCCGTAATCCGCCGCGGCGGACCGCGCCACTGGTCCGCAAGCCGCTACCGGGCCACGCGTCAAACGCCGTCGCACTTGGCTTTCCTTTGGAGCTATGAACTTTGGACAATATGTCATCGGATCAAGACGCGCGCTTTGTTAATTTGATAGAAATGCTCCGCGCCAAAGCGGCAGAGCGCGGGCCGCGCGTTGCATTCCGCTATTTAGCCGATGGAGAAATCGAAGACTCCCGCCTCACATACGCGGAGTTGGATTTGCGCGCGCGCTCCATTGCTGCCGCGCTTGCGCCGCAGGCAGCGCTGGGTGAACGCGCGCTTCTTTTCTACACAGGCGGCCTCGAATTTATCGCCGCATTTTGCGGTTGCGTATACGCCGGCGTCGTGGCGGTTCCCGTTTTTCCCGCGAGACTTCATCGGCAGCTTCCCCGCCTGTTGGCTATTGCCGCGGACTCCGAGGCAAACATTATTCTGACCACTGCAAAGATGCAGCGCCAGTCGGAAGATTTGTTCAAGCGCGCGCCGGAGTTGAAAACGCTGCGATGGCTGGCGACCGACGATTTGCCTCCGACGCCCGGGGCAGATTGGCGCGAGCCCGACGCGAATCTCGAAACGCTGGCATTCCTGCAATACACCTCGGGCTCGACCGCGTCGCCGCGCGGCGTGATGGTCACGCACGGGAATTTGCTGCACAACCTGGCATGCCTGCGCGATGTCTTCCAGTTTTCGTCGCAGAGTATCGGAGTCACCTGGCTGCCGCACTTTCATGACATGGGTCTGATCGGCGGCTTGCTGCAGCCTATCTACGCGGGCGCCGAAATGATCGTCATGCCGCCGTCATCGTTTTTACGGCGGCCCATCCGATGGCTTGCGGCGGTATCGCGTTACCGCGCAACGACGATGGTCGCGCCAAATTTCGCCTACGATCTGTGCGCGCAAAAAATTTCTGCCGAGCAGCGCGCGCCGCTCGATCTCACAAGTGTAAAAGTGGCGCTGTGCGGCGCGGAACCCGTGCGCCCGGATACACTGGCGCGATTCGCTGAGGCGTTTGGTCCTTGCGGATTTCGGCAAGAAGCGTTCCGGCCCGCCTACGGCCTGGCGGAAGCGACGCTGATCGTGTCAGGACATTCGGCGGGAGGTGCGCCTTCCACACCTGCTGTGCTGGCGCAGGAGCTGCAACAAAATCGCATCAAATGTGTGGAAGAGAATGTGGCGGGCGCCCGAGTTTTGGTGGGATGCGGCGGAATCGCGCCGGGTCTGCATGCAATTATTGCCGATCCAGGTACATTAACGCGCTGCTCCACGGACCGCGTCGGAGAAATATGGGTTTCTGGCTCCAGTGTGGCGAGAGGCTATTGGCGCAAGCCGGAGGAAACCAAAGAAACCTTTGGCGCGCATCTGGCCACTGGCGAAGGGCCATTCCTTCGCACAGGCGATCTGGGATTTCTCCATGACGGGCAGCTTTTCGTCACCGGGAGATTGAAAGATCTGATCATTATTCGCGGCTCCAATCACTATCCGCAGGATTTGGAATACACAGTGGAGCGCAGTCACCGCGCGCTGCGGCCCGCTTGCGGCGCGGCGTTTTCCATGGATGTGGACGGAGCGGAGCGATTGGTCATCGTTCAGGAAGTGAATGATCGCGCCTCTGCCGCAAGTGAAGACATCGTCGCCGCGATTCGCCGCGCACTCAGCGAATCGCATGAAGTTCATCCCGACGCGATCGTGCTCATCGCTCCGAGAAGTATTCTCCGCACCACCAGCGGAAAAATTCAGCGCTACGCCTGCCGCCAGGCGTTTCTCTCCGGCACACTCGATGCAGTACACGAATGGCGGGAGCGCGAGGGCAGAATCGAGCGCATTCAGGATCGCGCGAGCCACCCGCGCAGCGGCCTGGTGTGGGACTATCTGAGCACGCAATCGTTTTCCCATCGCCTGGCTGGCAAAGCCAATGGCAGTGAAAACGGTAGCCATGAAGATCGCGCGAAAGTGCGCGCAAATTTCAACAGCGTAGAACCCATTGCCATTGTGGGCATGGGCTGCAGATTTCCCGGCGCAACGGGCCTCGAGGAATTTTGGACCCTACTGCGAAACGGCGTCGATGCAATTTCGGAAACTCCCCGCGACCGGTGGGAGGTTGACGCGCTGTACGATCCTCTCCCCGGAACCACTGGCAAGATGAGCACGCGCTGGGGCGGATTCCTTTCCGGCCTGGATCAATTCGATCCGCACTTCTTCGGCATTTCGCCGCGCGAAGCGTCGGCCATGGATCCGCAGCAGCGCTTGCTGCTCGAAGTGGCCTGGGAGGCTTTGGAAAATGCAGGGCAACCGCCTGACCAGCTGGCAGGCAGCAGGACCGGCGTTTTCGTCGGCATCGGCGGCTTCGACTACTCCAATTTAATTATCAACTATAAAGAACACTTAAAGGTAATCAACGCTTACCTGGGAACGGGAAACGCGCATAGCATCGCGGCGAACCGTATTTCCTACTTGCTGGATTTGCGCGGCCCCAGCGTCGCCATCGATACCGCATGCTCGTCCTCGCTTGTCGCCATTCATATGGCATGCGAAAGCTTGCGCAATGCGCAAAGCGACATGGCCATCGCCGGCGCCGTCAACCTGATTCTCTCCCCGGAAGTCACCATTGCCTTCTCTCACGCCCACATGATGGCCGCGGATGGCCGCTGCAAAACGTTTGACGAAAAAGCAGACGGCTACGTTCGCGCCGAAGGCTGCGGCGTGATTGTGCTCAAGCGTCTGTCCGACGCGCTGCGCGATCGCGACAATATTCTCGCGCTTGTAAGAGGTTCGGCCGTGAATCAGGACGGCCGCACTGCGGGCATTGCCGCTCCCAACGGTTCGGCGCAGCAATCCGTCATCCGTGAAGCGCTGGCGCAGGCTGGAGTTTCCCCGAACGAGCTGACGTATCTCGAAGCGCATGGCACAGGGACATCGATTGGCGACCCAATCGAAGTCGAAGCAATCAAGGGCGTGTTGGGAAAATCTTCCGCTGAAAATCTTCCCTGCCTGGTGGGTTCGGTGAAGGCCAACATCGGTCACCTGGAAAACGCTTCGGGAATGGCCAGTCTGGCCAAGGTGCTGGCTTGCCTTCAGCGTGATGAAATTCCCGGCCAGTTACATTTTTCCAAACTCAATCCCCGCATCTCGCTTGCGGGAACGAGAATCACGATTCCCACCGCACTCCAGCCCTGGCCGCCGGCCGCGCGCCGTCTCGCAGGCATCAGCAGTTTTGGATTCGGAGGCACCAACGCTCACATCATTGTCGAAGAAGCCCCGGCGAAATCCCGGCCGGAAGGTTTTCCTGCCCGACCGTGTCACATTTTGACGTTATCGGCTCGCACGGAAAGCGCCGTAAAAAATCTCGCCAGCCTCTTCGAGAAGCATCTATCCGAACATCCCAACGACGATCTCGCAAATATCTGTTTCAGCGCCAACGCCGGCAGATCGCACTTTGCGCGCCGCGTGGCCCTGGTCGCGGAAAGTAAAGAACAATTGCGGAAAGCTCTCGCTGCTTTTGTCGGGGGACTGTCCTTGGACAGTGTTGTGACAGAACTGCGCGCCGGACAATCCACCAGAAAGGACGGGCCGCGCGTTGCGTTTCTGTTTGGCGCGGAGGTTTCCAACGCCTGCGCCGCGCATCAGCTGTACGCCACTCAACCCGTGTTTCGCTCGGCGGTGGATCGCTGCTCGCGCCTTCTGGGCTTGCCCTCGGATGAATCATTCCTCGCCGCGCTTTCCTCCCTACAGGGCGATAGTCCAAGCCGCGACCCCGCGCTGTTTGCCCTGCAATTCGCTCTTTCAGAACTTTGGCGATCCTGGGGCATCGAGCCGGATGCCGTACTGGGCGCCGGCGTCGGAGAATATGCGGCAGCCGCAATTTCAGGTGTCTTTAGTTGCGAGGACGCGCTCAGGCTTATCGTCGAACGCCGGAGCGCTTCGCAGCTCGCACATCAGAATGGCGAACTTGAACATAAGCTCGACGAATTTGAAGAATTGGCGGCGGGTATTAAGTTCCATTTGCCGAGTGTGCCGTTTGTTTCCGCATTCGCTGGGAAGTTTATGGCGGAGGGTGAAATTCCAGGCGCTAAGTATTGGCGCGCACAAACCTTGCAGGATGCCCGACTCGACCGGGGCATCAAAACACTTGCGGCGCAAGGATACGGCCATTTTCTTGAAATGGGATCTTCCAATCATCTTTTCCAGGCAGCTTGTCCAAGCGATCCGGAAGAGAAAAACCTTTTTCTCCCTTCGCTCGAACGCGATCGTGGCGCGACACAAACCATGCTTGCAAGCCTTGCGTCGTTATATGTTCGTGGCGCCACCGTGAATTGGAAAGCCTTCGATGAGCCTTATCAGCCGCTGAAAATTCCTCTTCCAAACTATCCATTCGAGCGGGAACGCTGCTGGCAGGATCCGCTCGACGCCTGCGGGCCGCGAAAGGCTGCGAAGCCAATGCACGCGCTGCTTGGACAACGCATCCACTCCGCTCTGCCCATTGCGCAATTCCAGAACAATGCCGGCGTCGACACTCTTCGTTACCTGAACGACCATAAGGTTCACGGCTCCGTCGTTTTTCCCGCTGCGGCTTATCTTGAGATGGCGCGGGCCGCTTCGTCGGAATTTTTTGCGGAGGGCAGCGCGGTTTTATCCAACGTTGCTTTCCACGAAGCGCTGATTCTTCCCGCCTCGGGAACGCGCACTTTGCAATTGCTGGTTTCGCCGGCATCGAGCGGCGGTTCGTCCTTTCAGATTTATAGTTCCAGCGAAGCCGTGAACGGCACTGGCGAAAATTCAGCGTGGACCTTGCATGCATCCGGTGAAATGCGCACGGAGGCCTCGGATGCTGCCTACTGCGCCGCGGGGCAATACGGCCTTGATGAAATCCAGGCGCGGTGTGCGCGGCGCAAAACGCACGAGGACCTATATTCATCATTAGAAAATGCCGGCTTGAATTATGGCCCGAGTTTTCAGGGCGTTCAGCAGCTGTGGTGCGGAGACCACGAAGCGTTGGCAGAAGTGCATCTTCCCCCCGGTCTGATTTCCGAGGGCCAGCCGACCGCGGGATCCGATGGCTACTGGATTCATCCCGCGCTGCTCGATTCCTGTTTGCAAGTTCTTGCGGCCGCGCTTCCGGAAGACCGAGCTGCGTCCGGACAAAATTGGGCTTATCTGCCCAGCGGAGTCGCCAGTGTTCGATTTGTGGCGCGGCCGGGCGCGCGGCTTTTCAGCCACGCGGCGGTTCGCCCGGGAAGCAGCCTTGGCAGGGATTTTCTCGAGGCGGACATTCGTGTGCTCGATGAAGACGGCCGCGTGGTTGGTGAACTGCTCGGTTTTCGCGTGAAGCTTGTTGCTGGAGAAACGCACGGCGAGGCGCGCGAAAATCCCGCCGAATTGTTGTACGACGTCACCTGGGTCCCGAAGCGTCCCGCCACAACTCAGCCCACTGAAATTGCGGAGCCGTCCTCCTGGTTCATCGTCGGCGACCGCGGCGGTATTGGGCAGGCGCTTGCCGCGCATCTTCAATCCCAGGGGCAGAATTGCACTGTCGCAAGTCCCGAGAATCCTCGAAACCTCCAGCTCCCTGCCGGTTGCTGCAATGTCGTGTACCTTTCAGCGCTGGATGTTTGCGACTTTGCGAAAGGCCAAGAATCGATTTTCGATGCGCAAAACCAGTGGATTGAAACGCTGCATTTCATTCAGTCACTCATTCGTGATTCGCACGGCGCAAGACGACGCCTGTGGATCGTAACTCGCGGAGCCCAGGCCGTCGGACTGGCGCTCGAGCACATTTCGTTGCAGCAAAGTCCCTTGTGGGGTTTGGCGAAGTCACTTGATCTCGAACAGGCGGAGCTTGCCTGCACACGCATCGATCTCGATCCGCACGGCGGCGCAGAGGAACTGGGCGCGCTGAGTAAGGAATTATTTCTCCCCGGCACGGAGCGTGAAGTCGCCTTCCGAAAAGGAACGCGGTATGTGCCACGGCTCGTCCAGCGCGCGCACAAGCCCTCGAACGCCGCGCTGTTGGAAATTCCGGATGTGGATTCGTTTCGCATGGATATCTCGCGCCCAGGGAAACTCGAAAACCTGTTGCTGCGGGCAAGTCCTCGCTCGGAGCCGAAACCCGGCGAAGTGGAAATTCGCGTGCTTGCCGCGGGTCTGAATTTTCGCGACGTGTTGAACGCCGCGGGCGTTTATCCCGGCGGGCCGATTCCTTTTGGAGCGGAATGCTCCGGGAAAATTTCCGCTGTTGGTTCGGACGTCACGGACTTCAAGATCGGCGACGATGTCATCGCCGTGGCCAACGCCACTTTTGCAACCTACACTACGGCGGACGCGCGCGCCGTTGTCCTTAAGCCGCCTTCGTTCAGCTTTGGACAGGCGGCCACCATTCCAATCGCGTTTCTCACCGCCTATTATTCTCTGCAGATCCTTGCAAAACTTTCTCGTGGAGAGCGTGTGCTCATCCACGCGGCGGCCGGCGGCGTGGGCCTTGCGGCCGTGCAACTCGCTCAGCAGGCGGGCGCGGAAATTTTCGCGACCGCAGGCTCGCCCGGAAAGCGGGCGTATCTGAAATCCATGCGAGTGCCGCACGTTTTCGATTCGCGCTCCCTGAATTTCGCCGACGAAATTTTGAAAACGACCGATGGTCAAGGCGTGGATGTTGTTCTCAACTCACTTCCAGGCGAATACATTGCGCGCAGTCTTTCCGTTCTCGCCGCGTATGGCCGTTTCGTCGAAATCGGGAAAACGGACATCTATCAGAACAAGCCTCTGGGCCTGTTCCCTTTTCGCAATAACCTTTCTTATTTTGCTCTGGACCTCGAGCGCGTATGCCGCGAGCGCCCTGCCTTGGTTCGCACGCTTCTCCTTGAGCTGATGGACATGTTCCAACGCGGCACTTTAAAACCCCTTCCGCACAATATTTTTCCAGTCGAGGACGCTGTCAACGCCTTCCGCTATATGTCCCGGCGCAAAAATATCGGCAAAGTCGTGCTCTCGCTTCCAAGTACCGAACCGAAAATTCGTTCGGATCGCCCGTCAGCAATTCGCGCCGATGCAGCCTATCTGATCACAGGAGGTCACGGTGGATTGGGTCTTGCCGTGGCGCGCTGGCTCGTGGAAAAAGGCGCCCGGCACCTGGTTCTAATCAGCCGCAATGGAGCCACTCCCGAGAGCGAAAAAGTCGTCGCCGAATTAGCGGCGAAGGCTGCGGCGGTCTCGACGATTTGTGCCGACGTTTCAAGCGAACGCGATCTTGCGCGCGCCTTGTCCGAGATTCGGGAATCGATGCCGCCGCTCCGCGGAGTAATTCACGCCGCCGGAGTGTTGGACGACCGCCTGCTCCTCAACCTGGACGCGGAAAGTTTCCGCCGAGTTCTTGCTCCCAAAGTTTGCGGTGCGTGGAATCTCCACACCCTAACGGCGGAAATGCCGCTCGATTTCTTCGTCCTGTTCTCTTCGGTTGCTTCGGTCCTTGGTTCGCCCGGGCAGGGAAACTATGCGGCGGCAAACTCTTTTCTTGACGGCCTGGCGCACCATCGCCGCTCTCTGGGCTTGCCGTGCCTCTCGATCAACTGGGGTCCGTGGACCGAGATCGGCATGGCCGCCCGCGCATCCGCATCTCGCGCGCCGGCATTTCGCGTGATGCATCTGATCGCGCCCGCGCAAGCCTTAGCCGTTCTCGATCGATTATTTGAAACAAATGGACCGGCTCAAGCCGTCGCAATCTCAGTCGACTGGACGCAACTCGCGCGCTCATTCAACGGGCAAGAGCCGCCGTCTCTAATTTCCGATCTGCTTCGCGAAAAAGCTCAACCCGCCGCCGCAAAAGTGGCTCGCGAATCGCTGCCGCGCCTCTCCATGCAGGAGCTTCTGGCCGCTGCTCCGGCACAGCAGCACGCCCTGCTGCTCGCAAATGTTCAGAAAAGTTTGGCGCAGGTGATGGCCCTCGACTCGCCCGAACTGGACCCCGAAGAATCCCTGAGCAATCTCGGACTCGATTCCCTGATGGCGCTCGAGCTGCAACATTCGCTCGAGGAATCCTTCGGCACAAAATTGCCCATCGAGCTGCTGATGGGCATGCCCAGCTTGAACGATTTCGTGTCGCGGCTCCTAAATATTCTGGTCAAGCCAACGGCGCCAGAAACGCCGGAATCCGCGCCGGAAATGATGGAAGAGGTAACGGAGCCAGGAAACAACTTTCCGCCGATCACAATGTAGAGGGTTGTGTGGCGCGGGCTTCAGCCTTCGGAAAAAGTCTCAAAACATTTTGTCATTCCGAGCGGAGCGAGGAATCTCTCTTTCTTTTCTTGGGCTTAAACCGAGGAGAGATTCCTCGCTCCGCTCGGAATGACAAAATGAATTACTTTTTCCTCGCCCCGTTCAGACCGCACTGTGGAAAAATAAGGCCACAATTCCTACTGCTCGCCTTCCAACTTGCGAATCCGCACTTCCACGCCGGGCGTGTTTTTCAGTGCATCGGAAAACTCTTCCAGCTTTGATCCGCGATAATGGTAGGGATACACAATTTTTGGCTTGAACGCCTTCACGCACTCCGCCGCCTCCAGCGTCGTTTCCGTTCGCGGTGGATTCATGGCCAGAAACGCCACGCTGATATTTTTTAGCGCCTTCATTTCCGGCGTGCATTCCGTGTCGCCGGAAAAATAGACGCGCGTATCGCCAAAGTTCAAAACGTAGCCGCTTCCAATTCCCTTATGGTGATACGGCTTTCCCGGCCCCGATCCAAACACCACGTTGTACATCGGCACGCCCTCAAACTCGATGCCCATCACCGTCCTGTGCTCGGAGTCGCTGATGGCTTCGGCGATGCCGCAGGCCGGCGCGCAGTTCAGCGTGTCGATGACGGCCGGCGGCCCCACGATAATCGTTTCGGGCTTCTTCAACTTGTCCACCATGGTGCGATCCAGATGGTCCTGGTGAGTGTGCGTAATCACGATCAAATCGGCCGGCGGGAAGCCGGTGAAATCCCCCTGGCTCCACGGATCGACATGAATCACTTTTCCGCCGAACTCGAGCATCACGCTGCCGTGATAAATAGGCGTAATGCGCAATTCCCCGCGCGATGTCTGAATCACGTCCGCCTGATGATTGGACGTGTTCGCTTGCACATGGTTCGGAGTGACCAAGAGAAGTGCCGCAAGCAGTGCCGCACATAGGATGTATCCGCTGGTTTTGCTCATGACTCAAACTCTCCCGATCCCGAAGTGGCGCGTAGTATACACCGCCCCCGTAGCACAGGCACTCTTGCCTGTGCGGTTTTCCGGGCTTTCGCCAATTCGAGATTCGATAAATCTCGAAAACCGCACAGGCAAGAGTGCCTGTGCTACTTTTTCCCCAAACGTTGAAGCCCGCGCCACGCATGACCCGCCCCCGCAAGCCTGCCAAGAAATGTTCACCTCAAAACTCTCACCGCCGAACGCCAATAGCGGAGCACTCCGTCAGCCAATTGCCTCATTCCATTTGTAAAGCGATCGTAGTAAAACCTTTTTCAGCCCTCTTTCGCTTTCCGGAAAATGGCGCTGTCACACGACGAGGAGGAAATGCGCCTTGGCCAACACCCCCGCAAGCGGCGACCCGTTAAAATCAGGGCAATCGTCGGACTCCATGTTGGACGGCGCGCGCTACCTGGAGAGTCTGCGCGACGCACGCGAAGTTTACATTTATGGCGAGCGCGTCGGCGACGTCACCCAGCATCCCGCTTTCCGCAATTCCTGCCGGTCGATTGCGCGCCTGTACGACGCCCTGCACGATCCAAAAACGCGCGACACGCTCACGGGCCTTGACCGCTCCGGCGTGCGCACGCACAAATTTTTCAAGCCCTGCTATTCCGCGCAGGAGTTGTGCGAAGCTCGCGACGCCATCGTGGCCTGGTCGCGCATGAGCTACGGCTACATGGGCCGCACGCCCGATTACAAGGCGGCGCTCATGGGCAGCCTTGCGTCCGAGCCTGAGTTTTACGCGCCGTTCGACGAGAGCGCGCGCAAGTGGTACGCGCGTTATTCCTCGCAATGCCTTTTTCTGAATCACTGCCTCATCAATCCGCCCATCGACCGCGGCCGCCCCGTGCACGAAGTCGGCGATGTCTTCGTACACGTCGTAAAGGAACGCGACGGCGGCATGGTCGTCAGCGGAGCAAAAATGCTGGGCACCGGCTCGGCCATGACCCACGCCACATTCGTTGCCCAGACGAATTCCACAACTCTCGACAAGGAAAAGGCCAAAGACTTCGCCGTGGTATTCATCGCGCCGATGGATACGCCCGGCGTGAAGCTCATTTGCCGCGCTTCCTACGAACAAAATGCGCACAGCCCCTTCGACTATCCGCTCTCCAGCCGCTTCGATGAAAATGACGCCGTGCTCATTTTTGAAAACGCCTTCATTCCCTGGGAAAATGTTCTGGTCTACCGCGATCCCGAGCGCGCCAACAGTTTTTATCGCCACTCCCGCTTCGTGAATCGCTACACGTTCCAATCTTCTCTGCGCCTCGCGGTGAAGCTCGATTTTATGGTGGGGCTTTTTGCCAAGGGCATCGAGACCAACGGCACGGACGCCTTTCGCGGCGTTCA
>Ga0182024_10008289_pt1 | contig 22002 bp, 21 predicted proteins | sample P32metaG_FD_120480 | JGI IMG/M metagenome (GOLD analysis project Ga0182024, IMG submission 120480) | Permafrost microbial communities from Stordalen Mire, Sweden - P3-2 metaG (Illumina Assembly) | ecosystem: Environmental > Terrestrial > Soil > Wetlands > Permafrost | place: Sweden: Stordalen...
CCCGGGCGCCGCAGTGGCGGCGCTCAACAACCTGAGCCGGCTGCTGGCCGACAGCGGCCAGCCGGGTGAGGCCCTGCCACTGGCCCAGGAGGCGCTGGCGCTGGGCCGCGAGCTGGGCGACCAGCACCGGGTCGCCGCGCTGCACACCAACCTGGCCGACCTGCTGCACGCGGCCGGGCAGCGTGACGCGGCCCTGGCCCACCTCAAGGAGGCCGCGCGCGGTTTCGCCTCCGTGGACACCGGCGGCGCCCCCCGCCCGGAGGTGTGGACTCTCGTCGAGTGGTAGCGGGATGACCGGCGGGACGGCCGAGGGGTAGCGGGACGGCCGAGGGGTGGAAGAACGGGCCGCCGCAGGATGATCCCTGCGGCGGCCCGCTCCTGATAGCCGCGCTAACCGCCTCGCAGCGGTGCTAGTGGCTGACCACCTCACCCGTGGTGGGGCTGAGGATGACCGGGTTGAAGTGCGGCCGGGCCCAGAAGTCCAGCACGCCGCCCGGTGCGGCCAGGCTGCCGGCGATCCGGGTGAACGACCCGGACCCGGTGGACTGGCCGCCGACCCAGTTGTCCTCGATGAACTTGACCACCGAGGACTGGTCGGTCACGTTGTGGCTGACGTAGTTCTGCCGCGTGTACGGGGAGATGACCACCAGCGGGAGCCGGGGGCCGTAGCCGCAGCGGTCCGGGGTGTCCCCGATCCGCACCGGGGCCGTGGTGCATACGGCCGCGTCCTCGGTGGTGTTCGAGCCGTTGACCCGGGGCGAGTTCTGGTGGTCGTACCAGCCGTCGGAGTCGTCGTAGGTGATGACGATCGCGGTGGACTTCCAGTACCTGGACTGCTCGATCTGGTTGATCGTGCTGACCAGGAAGTGCTGCTCGTCGATCGGGTCGGAGTAGCCGGGGTGGGCGTCCTGGTACTCGGCGGCCTTGAGGTAGCTCACGGCCGGCATGTTGCCGTCCTTGAGCGTGGTGTAGAAGTCCGACAGGTCGTACTGGTGGTTGGCCTGGTCGGTACGGCCGATCATGGCCTCCGAGGACGGCGGCAGGTGCTTGGGGTTGGCCGTGGACTTGTAGTACTCGAACGGGTTGTGGTGCGGCGAGTAGTCCGCGACGGTGGCCCCGCCGATGTTCGTGTGCGACGCACCACAGACGGCGTAGCCCGCGCTGTTGGTCGAGGTCGGCGCGAAGCCGCCCTGGAACCAGCCCCACGTGACGTGCCGGGCGTTGAGCAGGTCGCCGATGTTCTTGCCGGTCATCACGCCGACCGGGTTGGTCGAGGTGTGGCTGGCGTCGGAGCAGTCGTCGAACGCGGGGTCGAGGTCACCGTAGATGGTGCCCAGGCCCTTGCTGTTCAGCGTGCTCACCGTGCCGGCGTCGCTGACCGGCTGGCCCGTGGTCGGGCTGACCGCGTACCCGTCGCCGGTGCTGCCGGAAATGACGTTCAGCGCGCCGGGCGTGGACGGCCCGAAGTTCGTGTCGTAGTTGTTGTCGCTCATCGCGTAGTTCTGCGCGTAGTTCCACAGCCCGGTGACCGTGTTGCCGTCGTAGTAGTCCATGACGATGCCGGGCGGGCCGAACTCACCGGTGCAGTTGTCGGTCTGGGTGTCCTGGACGAACTTGTCCATCTTCCCGCCGTCGAACGCTTGCTGCTCGGGGAGGTAGCCGTGGTTCTGGTCGCAGGTGAGCGCCTCGGACGGGGTGAGCCGCTCCGGGTTGTAGGCGTTCGGGTTGCTCGTGAGCAGGCTCGGGGAGAGGCCGTTCACCTTGGGCGTGCCCGGCTTGGCGTGGAACGGCGACCCGTCGGTGTTGGCTGCGTTCGGGTACGTGCCGAAGTAGTGGTCGAAGGATATGTTCTCGTCAAAGATCACGACCAGGTGCTTGATGGGGGTCCTGGTCGGCGAAATCACCCGGTAGTCGCGGGCCGGTGCCGTTGCGGGCGTGGCCGCGGAGTTGGCGGTGTCCGGGCCCGCCTGGGACGTGCTCGCGCTGGCTACCGTGGCGCCGATGGCGGCGCCGCCGGCCAGCACGCCGGCTGCGAGGACAGCCGTGGAACGGCGGATCCACCTCCGCCGCCCGCGATCCGCGGTGCCGTTGACTGGGCCTTCGCCCATTTTCACCCTCCTGAGTCTGGGGCTGATCATGGCGCCGTCGCCGGCACATCAGGGCGAACAGCACCGTCGCGCACAACGGACCCAAAGCTTCCGGAACGGTGTGTCCAAATGGCGTCTGGATGTTTACCGGCAGGCAAACGCGCAGACAAGAATCGGCCTACCGGCTGGGGTCAGGCCCGCACGAGGAAAAGGGCCGGCCGCGGCCCGCGCGGCGGCCGGCCGGGCTGGGCCTGGCCCGGGCGTCTGGGCCCGGTCGTCTGGGCCCGCGGTCAGGCCAGCATGGCGCGGCCGAGGTAGTCCCGGCTGTCCCGCACGCCGGGCAGCGCGAAGAAGTACCCGCCGCCGAACGGGCTGATGTAGTCGACCAGTGGCTCGCCGATCAGCCGGGTCTGCACCGAGACGAACTGGCGCGCGATGTCCTGCTGGTAACAGGTGAAGATCAGCCCCATGTCGAGGTCGCCGACGGCGTCGATGCCGCGGTCGTAGTTGTGGGCACGGCGCAGGATGCGGTTGGGCTCCGTCTGGGGCGTGCGCGGGTTGGCCAGCCGGATGTGCGCGGTGAGCGGGATCACGTCGCCGGTGGGGTCAAGGGTGTAGTCGGGGCGGGCGAACTCCGTGTTGGCGTCGAGCGGGGCACCGGTGTCCTTGCGCCGGCCGATCATGTTCTCCTGCTCGATGATGTCGACCCGGTCCCAGAACTCGACGAACATCCTGATCAGCCGGATGACCTGATAGCTGCCGTGCGCCGTCCAGGCAGGCTCGCCGTGGGTGCCCGGCGCGACCCAGACCAGGTTGTTCATGGCCTCGGCCCGGCTGGTGTCGGGGTTGGCGATGCCGTCCATGAAGCCCATGAGGTTCCGGGGCGTGGTGCCGGCCGGGCGGGCCGGGCTGGAAAACCCGTCGATGCGCCACAGCACCTGCATGCCGCCCCGGGTGTGCTGGGCGATGTCCCGCAGCGCGTGCAGCACCGTGTCCTGGCTGCCTGCGCTCAGCTGCAGGCTCAGGTCCCCGCCGCACTGCGCCGGGTCGAGGTCGTCGTTGGGGAACGGGGTCATCGGGGTCAGGCCGGCGGGCTTGCGGGCGGCCAGCCCGTAGCGGTCGTCGAACAGGGTGGAACCGACGCCGACCGTGACGGTGAGGCCATCCGGGACCACCGTGGGCCCGAGCACCCCTGAATCAGAGGGCGGACCGCCGATGCCGACCTGCGGCGGGATCCCGCCCGCCGTGAGGAAGCGGGCCCGGGCGGTGACGGTGCGCAGCAGGTCGGTCAGCTCTCCCCGGCCGTCAGCGGTCACGTTGAACGAGAGCACTACCGTCTGCCGCGGCGGCTTGGGCAGGATGCCCGCCTGGTACCGGCCGTGGAACGGGACGGCCGGCAGCCGGCCCGCCAGCATCTCGGCGTCCAGGACCTGGCCTGCCGGGGCCGGCCGGGACGAACGGTAGGCGTATCCGGCCGCGGCACCCGCGGCCGAGCCGGCGACGACCCCGGCGGCCCCCGCGACGCCGGCGCCGGCCGCCCCGCGCAGGAACGAGCGGCGGGGCGGGCGGGGGCGCACTGGGCATGAGCCTGCGTCGGCGTTGTGGGGGCCGTCGTCCTGCTCCAGCTCATTCAGGACCGGCTGGTTCCCCGCAGGCTCATCGACCGCAGGGTCGTGAGCCATTCCCTCTCCCTGAGCTGGGTCGCCAGACCCGGGCATCATCACCTCCGCGGCTCGGTCATGGCCGCGACCGGGGCAAGTTCCTGCAGGACCTGCCCGGCGGCGGCGTCGATCTGCTCCCGCTGGATCGTGGCGAGCCTGCTCACCGGCGTCCAGCCGCCGTGGGCGCGCCGGGCCGCGTTCAGCAGGTGGTCCAGCCGGTCTAGCCCGGCGTAGACCGCGGGCAGGCCCGGGTAGCGCGCCGCCAGCAGCGGATGCAGCACGGCCAGCAGTTCCCGGGTGCCGGTGACATTGGCCGCGGTGGTGGCCAGCGTCGTCCCGCTGCCGTAGTCGTCGTGGCCGGTCAACTGGAATTCCAGCGCGTTCTCCAGGATCTCGTGGGTGCGCAGGCCCAGGTCGAGCAAGTCGATCTCCATGCCCGGCCAGAACCGGCGCAGGGCCAGGACGTCGCGGTCCAGCTTGGCCGCCGGGCCGTCTAGCTCCCGGGCACCCTGCCCGTGCCACAGCCCGTACTCGACCCGGTAGAACCCGGTGAAGGCGGGGTCGGACACCCCGCGGGGCAGCCCGTCGGGGCGGCCGTCGATCTGGGTGTCGTAGTTGCCGAACGTGCCATACGCCGCGCCGAGCCGCTCATAGGTCAGGTGGGCGCGGAGCCAGACGGCCCGCGCCTCGTTCACGCGGCCCGCGCGGATCAGCCTGGTGAGCAGCCCGGCCTGCTGGGCCAGCGTGTTGAGCCCGGCGGCGACGTAGGCGTGATAGACGCGGGCCGGGCCGAGCAGATCGGTGGCAGTGATGGGGAGGATGCCCCGCGCACCCTGATGGTGGCCGCCGACCCGCACCGTGGGGCCGGTCAGCGTGTCGGTGTCCTGGATGAAGCAGCGGAACGCGTAGCTGCCCGACCCCAGGTCCAGGCGTACCGGCCGGGTGGTGCCCGGCCCGAGCCCGGCCACCTCGGCGAAGACCGCCCCGCTGGCCGGGTTGATCAGGTAGGCCTCCGCGCCACCGGTACCGGAGTCATGCACCTGCAAGGTCTGCATCCCGGCGTGGACTTTATGCCAGCCGGTACCGCACCCGCCGGTGGAGATCGTGATCACGTTGGCCGCCGCCGCCTGCTGGGTGCCGCAGCCGGACAGTCCGGCGGCCAGCGCGGTGATCGCCAGCACCGGGGCCGCCAGCCCGGTTACCCCAGGCCGCCGGGCCCGTGCCGACCAGAACCGGACCCGGGGAGCTAACGGCTGCGGATGCACGGGCCGCACGTCAGCGGGCACCTGACCCCCTCAGCACGAGTCAGACTCGGACGCTCAGACTGGACGTAGAGCAACTGCAGAATAGCCAGACACCACGGGACATCCTGGCCCGGGGTTAGGCCCCGCGGCAACATTCACCGCCCATTTCCCTGGTCGTTACATCCCGTTTCCGCTCCCCGGCCCGCGGTTCCGCTGGCCGGGCGACGGATCCGGGGCCTGGAGGTACCCGCGACGGTATCCCGGCGGGCGGAGCGGGAATATGCTCGGCAGCTAGCCGAGCGACGGCTGCGGCGGCACATTCAGGCCGCGACCAGGCAGGAGGCGTTCCCGGTGAGTTCGAGCACTCCGGAGCAGGTGCCGGCGGACCCGCCCGGCGGCAGCGGGCCGCCGCGGCGCCGCGGCCTGCCCCGGCTGGTCGTGCTGGCCAGCGTGCTTACCCTGCTGCTCGCCGCGGCGGTGGCCATTCCCGCCTACGTGGTCAGCCGGAATCACTCCACGCTGGCCGCGCAGCAGGCCCGGGTGTCCGGTATCCCGGCCAGCGTGTCCACCAGCCTGGCCAACCTCATGGTGCTCAGCCCGGTGCCCGGGGTCCGGGCCCCGGGCTTCACCCTGACCGACCAGGACGGCCACACGCTGAGCCTGTCCAGCCTGCGGGGCAAGGTCGTGGTGCTCCAGTTCATGGACCCGCACTGCACCGACATCTGCCCGATCGTGTCGGCCGAGTTCGTGAAGGCGTACCACGACCTCGGCCCGCTGGCCAGCAAGGTGGTCTTCGCCGCGGTCAACGTCAACGCCTACCACGCCCGCGTCCAGGACATGGCCAAGTACACCCGGGCCCAGGCCCTGAACACCATTCCCAGCTGGCATTTCCTCACCGGGCCGGTGCCTGCGCTGAAGTCGGTCTGGAGCGGCTACAACATCCAGGTCTACGCCCCCAACGCGAACGCGGACGTCCAGCACACCTCGGCCGTCTACTTCATCGACCCGCAGGGCCGGGAGCGCTACCTCGCCTCACCAGAGGCTGACCACACCAAGTCGGGCACGTCCTACCTGCCCGCCAGCCAGCAGATCGCGTGGGGGCACGGCATCGCGCTGGTCGCCCGGCAGCTCGCCAGCTGAGCGGCCCGCCGCCCGTCCCGCCGGGCGGCCTGACGCCCCCGGGCTAACTGACGCCCCGGCTAAGCCGCCCGCTAAGCCGCCCGGGCCCCGGCGGGCGTCCCGCGCTCGGGCACCGGCCCGGCCGCACCCGCGCCTCCCGCCGCGCCCGGTCCTCCCGCAGCGCCGGGACCTCCCGCCGCGCCGGACCGCTCCCCCAGCACCGCCGCGTAGTGCCCGATCAGCTGGTCCCCCAGCGCGCTCCAGCTCCGGGCCAGGACCCGCCGCCGGCCCGCCCGGCCCATCGCGGCCCGGGCCCCCGGGTCGGCGGCCAGCCGCCGGGTGACCGCGGTCAGCGCGTCCCCGTCGCCGGGAGTCACCAGGTAGCCGGTGACCCCGCTCTCGACCAGGTCGACCGGGCCGCCCACGGCCGGGGCCACCACCGGCAGCCCGGACGCCGCGGCTTCCTGGATGGTCTGCCCGAAGGTCTCATGGCAGCCGCTGTGCACGAACACGTCCAGGCTGGCGAAGATGCGGGCCAGCTGCTCGCCGCGGTGCTGGCCGAGGAAGACCGCGGACGGCATGAGCTTGCGCAGCCGGGGCTCGGCCGGGCCGCTGCCCACGACGACCAGGCGCACCCCCGGGAGCGCCGCCACCCCGGCCAGCAGCTCGACCTGCTTCTCCGGGGCCAGCCGGCCGACGTACCCGGCCAGCACCTCCCCGTCCGGCGCGAGGGCCTGGCGCAGCTGCTCGCTGCGGGCCGCCGGGCTGAACCGCTGGACGTCCACGCCGCGTCCCCACATCCAGATCCGCTGGACGCCGTGCGCGGCCAGCCGCTCGATGCTGGGCGTGGACGGCGCGAGCGTCCGGTCGGCGGCGTTGTGGATGCCGCGCAGCCAGTGCCACGCCGCGGCCTCCGCGACGCGGCCCCAGTGGTACGCCCGGGCGTACCCCGGCACATCAGTCTGGTACACGGCCACCACCGGCAGCCGCAGCCGCCGCGCCGACCGGCTGCCCAGCGCGCCGAGGAAGAACGGGCTGGCCAGGTGGACAAGTTCGGCGCGGTGACCGAGCAGCGCGCGGTGGATGGCCGGGGAGGCCAGGCCGAGCCGGACGCTGCGGTACCCCGGGAACGGCACCGAGCGCACCCGGTACACCGGGAAACCATGCTGGGTGTCCGCCGCAAACCCCGCGGCGGGCTCCGGGGCGATGACGAGGGGCTGATGTCCCCGCGCGACGAGATGCTCGGCGACCCGGAGCACGCTGTGCGCGACGCCGTTCACCTCGGGCGGGAAAGATTCGGTGATAATCCCAATCCGCACGCTGCCACCATGCAACGCGGTCGTGGCAGCCGCCGTGGCTGTGCCGTGGCCACGGCAAGAACTATCGGTGACATCTGCGCGCGACCGGCGGCCTGGCGTCCACCTGGGAGCCGCATATCGTCCACTTTCCTACATTCCTGCAGGTAGAGCCCATGTGGCATAAGCTGCCGACACCGGCCCGCCGCCTCCCCAGATTGCGCATTCACGTGACCTCACCCCGCGCTGCCCCCGGCCCGGCCCCCCGGAGCTGGCCCCGGCCCGGGCCCGGGTGGCGGGTCGAGGCGGGCCTGGCCGGCCGGCCCAGCTTCGCCATCGCCCCGGTGCTGGCCTGCTCCGGCGCGGCGGTGATCGTGGCCCTCCGGGTCACCCGCCACCCGGCCGGGCCGTTCGCGGCGTCCCTGGTCGAGGCGGTGCTGCCGCTGGGCACGGCTGTCGCCGTGGCCCGGCTGCTCGGCACCGACCCGGCGCTGGAACTGCAGCTGAGTTACCCGGCGGCCTACCGCCGCACCCTGCTGCGCCGGGCCGCCCTGGTCGCGGCCTGGTCCGGCGCGTGGGCGGCCGTCACGGCCGCGGCGGTCCTGGAGGCCGGGCTGTGGGCCCCCGGCCTGGCCCGGGCCGAGCTGGCCTGGTTCACCGTCACCGCCGCGCTGGCCGCGATCGCGGTGGCGGCCGGGGCGGCGGCGGCGGACGGCCGGATCGGGGCCGCCGCGGCCGCCCTCGTCTGGGCCGTCCAGGAGGGCCTGGCCCGGAGCTTCGCGGGTCATCCCGTGCTACGGCCGGTGTACCTGTTCGCCACCAGCCGGCCCGGGCCGGACCCGGCGGGCTACTGGGCGAACCGGGGGGTGCTGCTGCTGATCGCGGCGGCCGCCGCGCTGGCCGGGTGGCTGCTGCTGGGCCGGCCGGCCCGCCTGCTGCACACCATCGCTGAGATCCGCGGGGCGGCCGCGGCGCACGGGGGCCGCTGAGGTGGCCGCGCTGCTCGGCTCGGCCGCGTGTGAATTCCGGATGGTGATCCGGATGTGGGGGCTGTGGGCCGCGGTCGCGGTGGCGGGGATCGCGGGTACCCGGCTGGCCGGGATCCCGCTGAGCACCCAGCTGATCTGGCCGGCCCGGGCCGAGGTGGGCGTCTACGCGGTGAACTTCAACCTGCTCGTGCCCCTGATCGCCGGGCTGGCCCTGGCCGGGCGGGCGGGCCGGGACCGCCGGCTCGGCCTGGCCGAGCTGCTGGAGTCGACCGGGTCCCGGCGCGGCGCCCGGCTGTGGGGCAGGTTCGCCGGCGCGGCCGCCGCGGTGAGCACCCAGGTCCTGGCCAGCTGGCTGGTGGTGGTGCTGGTGATCGCGGCCCAGCGGCGCTCCGCGCTGCCGCTGGGCTGGGGGCTGGCCGCGTTCGCCGCCGTGCTCCTGCCGGGGCTGATCCTCGTGACGGCGCTGTCCCTGGCCGTCCCGGCGGTGCTGTCCCCCGCGGTGTACCGGGTGCTGCTGGCGGGCTACTGGTTCTGGGGCAACCTGATGCCGCCCCGGCTGATGCCGACGCTCGCGGCCACGCCGCTGCTGCCGCTGGGCAGCTACGCGGCGGACGGGCTGTTCGCCCGGGACCTGCCCGGCGGCCTGGCCGGGCTGTCGTACCTGCTGCGCAGCGCACGCTCGGCGGGGCAGGCCACGGCGAGCATCGGCCTGCTGCTGGCGCTGGCGCTGGCCGCGGTCGTCGTCCTCCAGTTCCTGGAGGCCCGCCGGGCCCGGGCCGGCTGAGGGGGCTGGGGATGGACGTGTCGCTGAGGGGGGTCCGCAAGACGTACCGGGGCGGGATCACCGCCCTGGACCGTCTCGACCTGGACATCCCGCCGGGGATGTTCGGCGTGCTGGGGCCGAACGGGGCGGGCAAGACCACGCTGATGCGGATCCTGGCCGGCGTCTCCCGGCCGGACCGCGGGTCGGTCCGGGCCGGCGGCTGGGACCTGGCCCGGCCGCGTGACCGGCGCCAGTTCCAGGGGCGGCTCGGCTACCTGCCCCGGGACCTGGGCCTGTACCCGGAGCTGACCGGCCGGCGGTTCCTTGACTACGCGGGGACGCTCAAGGGGCTGTCCAGCCCGCGGCGGCGGCACCGCCGGGTGGGCGAGGTGCTGCTCCTGGCCGGCCTGGACGAGGTGGCGGACCGGCCGGCCGGCGGGTACTCGGGCGGGATGCGGCGGCGGCTCGGCCTGGCCCAGGCCCTGCTCAACGACCCGGCGGTGCTGCTGCTGGACGAGCCGACCGCGGGCCTGGACCCGGAGGAGCGGACCCGGGTGCGGATGCTGCTGGCCTCGCTGGCCGGGGAGCGCACCGTGGTGCTGGCCACCCGCGACGCGGCGGACGTGTCGAGCACCTGCCGCCGGTGCGCGGTGCTGGCCGGCGGCCGGGTGATCTTCTCGGGGGACGCGGCCAGCCTGGCCCGGGCGGCCGATGGCCTGGTCTGGTCGGTGCAGACCGACCGGCCGCTGAGCGCGCTGCAGGCCGCCACCGTGGCGTCCGCGGTCCGGCTGCCGGACCGCACCGTGTACCGGGTGATCTCCCCGGCGCCCCCGCTCCCGTCCGCGCGGCCGCTGCAGCCCGGGCTGGAGGACGGCTACCTGGCCCTGATCCGGCGGCAGGCCCGCGCGGCCGCCCGGGCGCTGCCAGACTAGTGATCATGCAGACTCTGGTCGTCGATCATCCGCTCATCGCCCACAAGCTGACCACGCTGCGCGACGAGCGTACCGACTCCCCCACGTTCCGCAGGCTCACTGACGAGCTCGTCACGCTGCTCGCCTACGAGGCCACCCGCGAGGTGCGGGTGCAGCCCGAGGTGGTGACGACCCCGGTCGCCGAGGCCCGCGGGGTGAAGCTCGCCCGGCCTGTGCCGCTGGTCGTCCCGGTGCTGCGGGCGGGGATCGGGATGCTGGACGGCATGATCCGGCTGCTGCCCCAGGCGGACGTGGGTTTCGTCGGCCTGGCCCGCGACGAGGAATCGCTCGTCGCCGCGACGTACGCCAACCGGCTGCCGGGCAACCTGGCCGGCCGCGACGTGTTCGTGCTGGATCCCATGCTGGCCACCGGCGGGACCCTGGAGACCGTGATCACCATGCTGAGCCAGCGCGACGCGGCGTCGGTCACCGCGATCTGCCTGCTGGCCGCCCCGGAGGGGATCGACCGGATCAAGGCGGCGTTCCCTGCCGACGACGAGCCGCTGCCGGTCCGGGTGGTCACCGCGGCCCTGGACGAGCGGCTGAACGAGCGCGGCTACATCGTGCCCGGCCTCGGCGACGCCGGCGACCGCCTCTTCGGCGAGATCTGAGCCTCTCCCCGGCGGCAGCTGCCCTGGGCCTCCGGCGGCGGCATGCGGCCTGACCCTCCGGCGGGGATCTGGGCTCATCCTCCGGCGGGATCTGCCCTTAAGCGGGGACGCGACCCGATATGTCCCGGTACGGTGGTCTCTCCCGGGACGGCCGCCGCGCGGATCCGGCCGTGTCCCCGGATTCCGCTGCTGGCCGGCTACTCGCCGGGTGCCGGAGCGGAGATGTCCCGCAAGCGCTGGAGGCGTGGTGCGCGATCAGCAGGCCGGCGCCGGGTACCTGGCCGAGCTGGGACCGGCCTTAGCGGCGGGCGCGCGGATCGCCGGGTACTGGCTGGAAGAGCAGATCGGCCGGGGCGGGATGGCCGTGGTGTTCCGGGCCCGGGACGAGCGGCTGCGCCGGCTGGTGGCGCTGAAGGTGCTGGCGCCCGCGCTGGCCGGGGACGAGGAGTTCCGGCAGCGGTTCATCCGCGAGTCACGGGCCGCGGCGGCGGTGGATGATCCGCACATCATCCCGGTGTTCGAGGCGGGCGAGGCCGCCGGGGCGCTGTTCATCGCGATGCGCTTCGTGCCCGGCGGGGACGTGTACAGCCTGGTGCGCCGGACCGGGCCGCTGTCGGCGTCCCGCGCGGTGGCGATCGTCTCCCCGGTGGCGTCGGCGCTGGACGCCGCGCACGCAGCCGGGCTGGTTCATCGCGACGTCAAGCCCGCGAACATGCTGCTGGACACCCGGCCCGGGCGGCCTGACCACGTCTACCTGTCGGATTTCGGGCTGAGCAAGGGAGCCGTGTCCACGTCCACCGGGCTGACCGGGGGCGGGCATTTCCTGGGCACGCTGGACTACATCTCCCCGGAGCAGATCGAGGGCGAGCGGGCCGACGGCCGCGCCGACCAGTACGCGCTGGCCTGCTCGGCGTACGAGATGCTGACCGGCGCGCCGCCGTTCCGGTCCGGGGAAGCCGCGGCGCTGATGTACGCGCAACTCCGCCAGCCGCCGCCCGCCCTGACCTCCCGGCGGCCCGACCTGCCGGCCGCCGCGGACCAGGTCCTGGCCCGCGCGCTGGCCAAGAACCCGGCCGGCCGGTACCCGACCTGCCGGGACTTCGCTGACGCGCTGCGCGCGGCGTTCGGCCTCGCGTCCTACGATTCCGGCCCCGAAGCCATCCCGGCCGCTGAGCACCCGCCGGCCCCGCCGGCCCAGCCGTGGCCCCACGCCGCGGCCGCCCCGCCGGGCCCCCAGGCGGCGCCCGCCGCGCCCGGGTCCCGGGCCGCACCGGACCGGCCGGCCCGGCACGGGCGCCCGCCCGCCGAGGCCCGGCCCGGCGACGCCCAGCCCGGCGACGCCCAGCCCGGCGACGCCCAGCCCAGCGACGCCCAGCCCAGCGACGCCCAGCCCAGCGACGCCCAGCCTGGGCCGCCCGGCCGGTCGGGCCGCCGGCGCCGGTCCCGACGGGCCCAGGTGGGCACAATCGCCGCCGTCGCCGTGCTGGCCGCCGCCGTACTCGTGGTGTATGCCCTGAACGGCCCGCTGACCGCCGCCCGGGTGGGCTACGTCCGGATCGCCGCAGCCTCCGGCGTGGCCCCGCTGACCGGCGATGATTACGTCGTGTACCACTCAGGCCGGGACTCGAGCGCCCGGCTGCACGGCACGGTGCCCGGTGCGAGCCGCGGTGAGGTGGCCGGCCTGTACGCCCAGCCGTTCCCCTACGATCACCCGCCGGCCCGGGCCGGCTCGGTGGTCCTGGACGGCACCAGCCACGGGGCCGCGTACGCGTTCACGGTGACCCCGGGCCTGGCCACCCGTTATCACGTCGAGCTGTTCCCGGGCCGTTCCGTGGCCACCCCGCTGGCCCGGTCGCCGACCCTGACCCTCTACGTCGCCAAGGACGTGGTGAGCGGGGCCCTCCCCGCCTGCCACCAGGTGCTGTGCGAGCCCGTCGTCCACCTGCACGTCTTCGTGCCGGCCTCGGCGATGGGCCCGGAACTGCGGAAGAGGTGGCTGACCTACTCCGGCCTGGCCGTGGCCAAGTCGCTGGCCGCGGCTCAGGCGGCCCGGGCCAAGTCAGCCGGGGGCACGTCGGCCGGGGGCACGTCGGCCGGGGGCACGCCGCCCCGGCGGCTCGTGCTGGGTGAGGGCCAGCCCAAAATCAGCCCGCCGTACCGCATCTCGGCCACCGAATTCGGCGTCGACATCTTCTACCTGTTCGCGGTCGGCCCGGACCGCTACTCGTTCCGGTTCGCGGCCTGCACCCCGGACACGGAGACGCAAGACGGCCTCGGGCTGCCCGGCCGGCACGGCTGCGGCGCCAAGATCACCACCCCCGGCAGCTACCTCGGCTAGGTCCGGTGAGCTGGCCCGGGCCGGCCCGGACTTCCCGGGTAGCCCCGATGTGCCCTGCCTAGGTGCCGACCGGGTGCCAGACGGTCTTGGTCTCCAGGAAGGCCAGCAAACGCCCCAGGCCCGGGTCGGCCGGCCAGTCCTCTTCGGCCCGGGCCGGCCCGGCCGCGAACACCCGCTTGACGTTCCCGGCCGCGAGCCGCTCGAGCTCCGCCCGGCCCGCCGGGTCAGCGCCGGTCAGGTCGATCGCGTTGACGTCCTGGTGCGCGGCGAGGACCGGCGCGAGCTCGGCGGACCGCCCGGTCAGCACGTTGACCACGCCGCCCGGCACGTCGGAGGTGGCCAGCACCTCGGCCAGGCTGACCGCGGCCAGCACGGCCGGGCCGGTGGCCACCAGCACCGCGGTGCTGCCGGTCGCGATGACCGGCGCGAGCACGCTGGCCAGCCCGAGCAGCCCGCCACCGGGCGGCGCCAGCACGGCGACCACCCCGGTCGGCTCGGGCACGCTGAGGTTGAAGTACGGGCCGGCCACCGGGTTGGCGCCCCCGGCGACCTGCGCGATCTTGTCCGGCCAGCCCGCGTACCAGACCCAGCGGTCGATGGCCGCCGCGACGTCAGCCGCCGCACGGTCCCGGTCACGATAATTCGCCGCAACGAAAACCTTGTCGGTGAACTGCCCCGCCCGGCCTTCGAGCATTTCGGCCACCCGGTACAGGACCTGGCCGCGGTTGTAGGCCGTCGCGCCGGACCAGCCCCCGAACGCCTTGCGGGCCGCGACCACGGCGTCCCGGGCATCCTTGCGGGACGCGCGGGCCGCGTGCGCGAGCAGGGTCCCGTCCGGCGCCGTGACCGGGAACGACCGGCCCGACTCCGACCGGGGGAACGCGCCGCCGATGAACAGCTTGTAGGTCTTGCGGACCGCGAGCCGGCTGCCGCCGCCGGCGCCCGGGCCGGTGGCTTGCGGCCCGGCCTGCTTCCCGCCGGGCTGCGGCGGGGCAGCCGGGCGGGCGGCCTTGGGCGTCGCCCGCTCTGCGCCGGCGCGGGATGAGGGAGCCGGGCGGGCGGTTTTCGTTGCGGAAGATTTTCCGGGTTTTTCCCGTGCGGCGCGGCGGTCAGGCATCGAGGTACCCGGCCAGCCCGTGACGCCCGCCTTCCCGGCCGAAGCCCGACTCCTGGTAGCCGCCGAACGGGCTGGCCGGGTCGAAGCGGTTGTAGGTGTTGGCCCAGATCACCCCGGCGCGCAGGTGCTGCGCCATCCAGAAGATCCGGCTGCCCTTCTCGGTCCAGATCCCGGCGGACAGCCCGTACGGGGTGTTGTTCGCCTTGGCCACGGCTTCCTCCGGGGTGCGGAACGTGAGGACGGACAGGACCGGCCCGAAGATCTCCTCCCGGGCGATCCGGTGCGCCTGGCTGACCCCGCTGAACACGGTGGGCGGGAACCAGTAGCCGCGATCCGGCAGGGCGCAGGCCGGTGACCAGCGTTCCGCGCCCTCCTGCTCGCCGGCCGCGGACAGCTCGGTGATCTTGTCGAGCTGCTGGCGGGAGTTGATCGCGCCGATGTCGGTGTTCTTGTCCAGCGGGTCGCCGAGGCGCAGCGTGCCGAGCCGCCGCTTGAGCCGGTCCAGCACCGTGTCCGCGACCGACTCCTGGACCAGCAGCCGGGATCCGGCACAGCACACGTGGCCCTGGTTGAAGAAGATGCCGTTGACGATGCCCTCGACCGCCTGATCCAGCGGGGCGTCGTCGAACACCACGTTGGCGGCCTTGCCGCCCAGCTCCAGGGTGAGTTTCTTGCCCGTGCCGGCGACCGTGCGCGCGATCTCCTTGCCTACCTCGGTCGAGCCGGTGAACGCGATCTTGTCCACGCCGGGCTGGGCGACCAGGGCCGCACCGGTGGCACCGTCGCCGGTCAGGACGTTCACGGTGCCGGGCGGCAGGCCCGCCTCCGCGATGACCTCGGCCAGCAGCAGCGCCGTCAGCGGGGTGGTCTCGGCGGGCTTGAGCACGCACGTGTTGCCGGCCGCCAGCGCCGGGGCGAGCTTCCAGGCCGCCATCAGCAGCGGGAAGTTCCACGGGATAACCTGGCCGGCCACCCCGACCGGCCGCGGGCCCGGGCCGAACCCGGCGTGCTGCAGCTTGTCCGCCCAGCCCGCGTAGTAGAAGAAGTGCGCGGCGGCCAGCGGGACGTCCACGTCCCGCGATTCCCGGATCGGCTTGCCGTTGTCCAGGCTTTCCAGCACCGCGAACTCGCGGGCCCGCTCCTGGATGACCCGGGCGATCCGGTACAGGTACTTGGCCCGGTCGCGGCCGGGGGTGGCGCCCCAGGGGCCGTCGTAGGCGCGGCGGGCCGCGGCGACGGCCCGGTCCACGTCCTGCGGCCCGGCCTGCGCCACCTGGGCCAGGGGCTCCTCGGTCGCCGGGTTCAGCGTGGCGAAGGACCCGCCGTCCGCGGACGGGACGAACTCGCCGCCGATGAACAGCCCGTACTGGGGGGCGATCGACACCACATCCGCGGATTCGGGCGCGGGTGCGTAGTCCCAGTCCGGCGGGGCCGGGGGTGAGGTGGCGACCATGGCGTTAACCTACCTCGCCGCGGGCGGGATCACCGGCCGGCGGACCGGGCCGGCTGCGGGCCGTCCGGGCGGGCCAGCTCCCCGGCCAGCGCCTCCAGGGCGGGGAGCGCGGCGATGATCGCCTCGACCTGCTCCGCGGGCAGCCGGCTGGCCGACTCCGAGACCACCTGGGCCCGGGCGGTCTTGATGCGCTCGTGCATCCGGGTGCCCTCCGGGGTCGCCGCGACCTGCCAGGCGCGCAGGTCGGCCGGATCCGGCGTCCGCACGATCAGCCCGGCGGAGGTCAGCGCGCCGATCACCCGGGACAGCATGGTGGGGTTGAGCCCCTCGAGCTCAGCGAGCTGCGCGAGGCCCAGCGGGCCCCGGGCCGCGATCAGGCCCAGCACGGACGCCTGGGTCGGGGTGAGGCCCTCGGAGGTCGCCGACGCGTTCAGCCGGCGGGCGATCCTCATGACCACCCCGCGCAGGTGGGTAGCCGACTCCACATCCAGCATCCGTGACCTCCCAGTGCCTACGCCCGCCCCGGCCGCCACCGACCCGGCCGCCACCCGCCCCTGCCGTTGCTTGCCGGCAAGCAAACCGCTTTAATGGTGCCATGGCTGCCTGGCACCAATCCCCGCGCCCGTCCCCCGCGGGGGCGTCACGGCGACGCCCGCCGCGCGGCCCGGTCCGTGGCGCGGCCGGTCCTGGCCAGCTCTGGTGACACTCCGCCATGATGCCGGCCCGTCATCACCGGCCGCAAACCCCGGCGGGGTACCCGCCGGATACGGCCGGCACAAGGGCCTGGTCTTCGCCTGCGTCTCGGTGGGCCTGTTCATGGTCGCGGTGGACCAGACGATCGTGGCCACCGCCCTGCCCTCGATCCAGGCCGAGCTGCACACGCGCATCAACTGGGCCGGCTGGACCATCACCATCTACAGCCTGGCCCAGGTCGTGGCCATGCCGGTGGCGGGCAAGCTGAGCGACCAGTTCGGGCGCAAGACCATCTTCATGTGCGCCGTGGCGGTGTTCACGACCGCGTCGCTGTGCTGCGGGCTCAGCAATTCCATCTACCTGCTCATCGCGCTGCGCGGCGTGCAGGCCCTCGGCGGCGGATGCTTCATGCCGTCGGCCTCCGGCATCGTGTCCGACCAGTTCGGGCCGGACCGTGACCGCGCCCTGGCCATGTTCACCAGCATCCTGCCCATCGGCGGGATCGTCGGGCCGGTGCTCGGCGGGCTGTTCGTGACCTACTGGTCCTGGCGCGGGATCTTCCTCATCAACGTCCCGATCGGGCTGGGGCTGATCATCCTGTGCGCGGTGGTCATCCCCCGCAGCGTCCGCCGGGCCAGGACGCCGGTGGACGGGGTGGGCGTGCTCCTGCTCGGCACCATGCTGCTGGCCGTGATGTTCGGCTTCGCCTTCCTGGGCGCGGGATCCTCCCCCGCGTCGTGGTCGTTCCTGGTCCCCGAACTGCTGGGCCTCACGGCCGGGCTGCTGTTCGTGCGGCACATGCAGCGCCACGCGGCCCCGTTCATCCCGGCCCAGCTGCTGTACGGGCACGGGTTCGGGGTCATGAACCTGATCAATTTCGTGTACGGCGGCGCGGTGCTGGGGCTGTCGGCGGTCGTGCCGCTGTACGCCGAGCTCCGGTACCGGCTGCACCCGCTCGCCGCCGGCACCCTGCTGACCAGCCGCGCGGTGGGGATGATCGCCGTCGCCGGGATCGCGTCCATGGCGTTGCGGCGCACCGGGTCCCGGCGGCCGATGATCCTCGGATTCAGCGTGATCGCGGTGGGCCTGACCCTGCTGTGGCTGCCGCCGCACCTCGTCGGGCCCTACGCGTGGCTGGCGGCCGCGGCCGGGCTCACCGGGCTGGGCATGGGCATGGCCGTGCCCGCGACCAACAACGCCACGCTGCAGCTCGCGCCGGACCAGGTGGCCGCGATCACCGGGGTGCGGGGCATGTTCCGCCAGTCCGGCTCGATCCTGACCATCTCGGCGACGACCGCCCTGCTGGCCACGGCCCACGATCCGGCCATCGCGCAGAGCCGGGTCTTCCTGCTCTTCGCGGTGCTGATGGTGGCGCTCATCCCGCTCATCCTCGTCGTGCCGGATCATCACGGCCAGTGGTGACGGGCCAGTGGTGACGGGCCAGTGGTGACGGGCCAGTGGTGACGGGCCAGTGGTGACGGGCCAGTGGTGACGGGTGCCTGGGCAGCCCGCGCGACCCGGCCGGGCGTCAGGTGATGATGTCGTCCACCGTCACGTTGACCGTGACGTCCTGCAGGCCGACCCGGCTGCGCAGCTCGGCGATGGCCCGCCGCTGGACCGCGCGGGCGACCGCGTCCACCTCGTCTCCGTACTGGACCGCGACGGCGAGATCGACCACCGCGGTGCGGCCGAGGACGCCGACGGCCGCGTTGGGATGCCGGTGCCCCAGGGTGGCCCGCTCGGCCAGGCCGGCCATCCGGCTGTGGGTGCTGCGGCCGAAGGCGACCCGGACGCCGGCGACACCGGAGGCGGCCGCGCGGGCGATCCTGGCCACCACGCGGGCGGCAATGCGGATGGCTCCGCCGTCGCTGAGCTGGAGGGTGTACCAAACGTCTGCGACGAGCTTGCGGATCTGGCTGGCGACGGCGCTCTTCAGCGCGGCGGGCACGGAGATCTGCTCCGCGGCGAGACTGCGCACCGGTGCCCAGACCCGGCCGAACTCAGTGAGCGCGGCCTGGCAGTAGAGGCAGTCGCGCTGGTGGCTGGTGAACTGGTCCGCGTACCCGTCGGCGGCCTGCTCGAGCAGCTCATCGACGTCGGCGCCGCAGGCCAGGTGCTGGTTCGCGCCGCTCAGCAGCAAGCTGACGTCGTGGATTGGCTGACCCGGGTGGGTCATCCCGTTCACCTCCACTCCGCTAGCGTCTTACTCAGTGTGCGCCTGCCCCGGAACAGGTGGCTACGGACCGCCGGGACCGTGCTGCCGGTGATGTCCGCGATCTCGGCGAGCGGCAGGCCCTCGAAATGGCGCAGGACGATGGCGACCCGCTGCGGGGGCGGCAGCGCGATCACGGCGTCCGTGACCGCGTCGATGGTGAGATTCCGCTCCGTCTGCTGGCCGGGCCCGGCGCTCGCGTCACTGACGTCGCCCAGCAGGTCCATGGACTGGGTGATCCGGCTCCGGGTGATCGGGTTCAGCGCCCGGCGGGTCACGATCTGGTACAGCCAGGTGGGGAAGCTGGAATCCGCCTTGAATCCGGGTAGCTGCTGCCACGCGGCGACGAGCGCTTCCTGGGCGACGTCTTCCGCGTCCTGACGGTTGCCGAGCAGCCGCAACGCCACCCGGTAGGCCAGCAGGCCGTGACGGTCGACGAGATCGGCGTACGCGTCAACGTAGCCTTCCTGGGCCCGCCGGACCAGGTAGGCATCATCGACTTCTGATCCCACCGCCCCTCCTCATGCCTGGTTTATCCGCCCGTCCCTGGCTCCCAGGCTTGCAGGCCCCCACTGCCCCAGCCTTGGCAAAAAATGTGCGACGTTTGCGGCCGGCCCGTGTCTAACAGTGCAGAGCGGACCGAACAACCGGTGCCGGCTCGACGTGGCCGGCAGGCCGCCGCTTCCACGCTTCGACCTTCAACGCTTCGACAGAGAGAGTGCACCCTGATGACACAGACCAGCAGCTCGGCACCGACGGCCAAGCCGGCCGCCAGGACCAGCGAGCTCAGCCCAGGTACCGCCGAGCGCCTGTCCACGGACGACGGCAAGATAAGCGTCGCGCAAAGCGTGGTACAGAAGATCGCCGGGATCGCCTGCCGTGAGATCAGCGGCGTACACGCCATGGGCGTGTCCACCAGCCGCGCTTACGGCGCGGTCCGGGAGCGGATCCCGGGCAGCAGCGGCCCCAACGTCGCCCAGGGCGTGGGCGTGGAGGTCGGCGAGAGTCAGGCCGCGATCGACCTGGACATCGTCGTGGAATACGGCGTCAGCATCGCTGATCTGGGCCGAAGCATCCAGCGCAACGTCAAGCAGGCCGTTGAGCGGATGACCGGGCTGGATGTTGTGGAGGTCAACATCAACGTCGATGACCTCTGGATGCCGGGCTCCGACGACCAGGATGACGCGCCTTCGCGGGTGTCATGACCCAGCCGCCCCGGGCTGTCATAGACGGCGTCGACCTTGACGCCGTGGCCGCGGCGGTCCGCAGCTGCCCGGCCATCGATGACCTTTCCTCGGGTCCGTGGGGCGGCGTGGTGTCCTACCTGCCCGGACGCCAGCTAGCGGGGGTGCGGGTAGCCTCCGATCACGTGCTGATCTCCGTCCGCGGCCGGTGGGGGGTCCCGGTCGCGGAGATGGCCAGACAGGTCAGGACCGCTGTTGCCGGGCTGGTGGGGCCGCGCCGGGTGGACCTGGAGGTAGCCGACCTGGCTGGCGCTCCTGGCGAAGCCCCGGCTGGCGGGCCACGCGAAGAGGTGAGTTCATGGCCGACGAGCAGTCCTGGCGGCAGGCCCGGCGCGAGTTCATCCGCACCCATCACCCCGACCGTGGCGGCGACCCCGCCGCCTTCGCCGCTGGCCTCGCCGCCTATGACCGGCGCCCCGACGGGGAACCGGCCGCCAGGGTGGTGATCGTGCCGGATACACCGTGGCTAGTCAGCCTGCTGAGGCCGATACTGCGCCGGATGGGCTGGCGGCGGCCGCCACCTCGGATCAAGTAACGACCTAGTGAAATTTTGAATGTGAGATGACATGACACGTACCACTGCTATGAGCATCGTGATCGGGCTCGCCCTCGGCCTGGCCGTGGCGTTCGGCAACTTCGGGGACATGCTCATCGTCGCCTTGTTCGGCGTGATCGGCTTCGTCGTCGCCAAGGTGCTCGAGGGTGACCTGGACCTGGGTCCCTACCTGTCACGCCGGCGCGACAGCCGATGACGGCCAGTACGGCCATCCAGCCCGCGGTAGCTGCCTCCGGGCCTGGCCGTAACGAGCTGGGCATGATCAGCATCAACGACCGGGTGGTGGAGAAGATGGCCGCCGGCGCTGCGATCGAAATCCCTGATGCGGGTGCGGCCGCGTCCCGGTTCCTGGGCCGTTCCATGGCTGGCGCCTCGGCCCTCGGAGCCCGGCAGACGAGCCTCACCGCGCTGCCGAAAGCCTCAGCCGACGTCGACGGCTCACTCGTGAATCTGGACCTATCGATCAGCGTGCGCTGGCCCGCGTCAGTCCCCGAGGTCACCAGCGCGGTCCGGGAGAACGTGCGCCGCCGCGTCAGCGAACTGACCGGCCTCACCGTGAGTGAAGTATCCATCTCGGTCACTGCCCTGGTCACCCAGCTGCCAGCGCCGCCCCGGGTGCACTGACAGGAGCAAGGACAGACAGATGAGACTTGTGAATCGCGTCCTGGCCGCCCTGCTGAGCCTGGCCCTGCTGGCCGCGGCGGTGCTGCTCATCGCCACAGTCGTGGCCGACCGGACCAGCCACCACCAGGGGATCGTGCCCTGGCGCGCCGCCTATCACTGGGCGCAGCACAACGCCTGGGCAGCAGGCAGCATCCGGGTGACCTGCGGGATACTCATCCTGGTCGGGCTGGTGCTGCTGATCGCTGAGCTGAAGCGGGCCCGGGTATCCCGGCTGGCCGCCGATCCCGCCGAGGCGGGTGCTGACGCGATTGATACCGCCTACACCCGCCGGGGCCTCGCTGCCGCCATCCGGTCCGCGGTCGCCGCGGTTGACGGGGTGCGGAGCACCTCGGTGAAGGTGAAGCGCCGCAAGGTGAAGATCACGGCCACCGCGTCCGCCCAGGACCGGACCGCCGCCCGCAGCCTGCGGGACCCGATAACGGACGCTGTCCGGCAGCGGCTCTCCGCGCTGAAGCTGCGCCGGACACTGTCGGTGTCGGTCCGGGTCGCACCCAGGAGCCACTGATGCACGCCGACCGCACCAACCGCACCCTGCTGATCGTGCTCGCTTTGCTGCTGCTCGCTGTCGGCCTCGACGCGGGAGCCGCATCCATCGGCGTGTACGGCACCGCCACCCAGAACAGCACGCTCATGGACAATCCGACCGGGCGCTACTTCGGCGCACACGGTGTCTGGCTGTGGCCCGTCGTCGCGGTAGCCGCGCTGATCATCGGGGTGCTCGCGCTGCGCTGGCTGATCGCGCTGCTTTTCTCCACCGACCGCTCGGGTGACCTGCTGATCAAGTCGAGCACCGGCGCAGGCCGCACCACCCTGGCCAACCGGGCACTGACCGATGCCGTCGTCGGGGAAATCGAGGGCTACCGGGGCGTGGACTCGGCGCAGGCCCGGCTGATCGGCGACCCGGACGATCCGGAGCTCGTGGTCAGGGCAGTGCTCGAGGAAACCGCGGACCTCACCGCGTTGCG
>Ga0182024_10008290_pt1 | contig 22001 bp, 16 predicted proteins | sample P32metaG_FD_120480 | JGI IMG/M metagenome (GOLD analysis project Ga0182024, IMG submission 120480) | Permafrost microbial communities from Stordalen Mire, Sweden - P3-2 metaG (Illumina Assembly) | ecosystem: Environmental > Terrestrial > Soil > Wetlands > Permafrost | place: Sweden: Stordalen...
AGCAATGGCAGTCACACCCGTGACCATACTTGCAATCAGGGCACGCCACTCTCTGCGCTGCAGAAAAAACACCAGCAGCAGAGCCGGAAAAACTTTGCATACAGCCGCAATTGCGATCAACCCACCCGCCAGTGCACCGTACCCGCGCAGATAACTCCAACACGCCGCAACCACTAGCAAAAGAATCAGCACATACAGTTGACCGAATAACAGATTCCGGTACAGCGGGAAGCTCAGCGTAAAAGCGAGCGCGATCTGCCGATAGGGTAGGCCTGTCATCGATCGCAACATCCAGCCGATCGGCACGAGAAGAGCCAGATTTACCAAGATCCAGATATGTTTGGCAGTAAGGGGCCCAAGTCCGGTCAGCGGCCACAGAACCAGGGTCGAGAAGGGGGTGATAGGAAGCAACCCAATCACTCGAATATCGACAGCTCGATGGTCTTTCTCGCGCTCGATCCACGACCACTCATACATCCGTGAAGTGTCATAACCCTCGTGCGCCAGGCGCGCGGACATATAGTAGTTGGGGAAATCTGTATTCAGAGTTCTCCACGCCTGGGGCAGCGTGTGCATACCGAGATACAGCAAAGAGAAACACAGTGTTACTCCTTCGCACCACCGGATGACGCGATGATTCAAGCGAATGGTCACACCTAAAGCTATTAAAATATCAAAGCGGTGTTGTCACCCGCTTGTCATTTCACGGTCATCCGCATATCTCTCGCGAAAATACGCCTGCGTCTGGGTGCGCCCGCAGGCAGACGGCCTATGTGCCGCACGTGGCCGCCGGCATAACTGTCTCCAGCAGTTCTTCGATGACATCGGCCGCTCGCTCCAGCCCGCGCGCAGATCGAATCTCGACCCGCACTCTCTCCGCTACTTGGCGATAGCTCGGGTCGGTGAGCAGCTTCGCAAGCGCGACCCGAATCCGCTTCGCCGACAGTCCGTCTACCGAGAGAGCCTCCGCGACCTTCAACCGCTTCAGCCGTGCCGCCACTGCCGGTTGATCAAACGATTTCGGAATAACAAGCATGGGCTTTCCTTCCATCAGCGTCTCCAGTGCAGTATTCAAACCTCCATGCGTGATGACCACGTCTGCTCGCTTTAGCAACTCAAGCTGCGGAGCGTAACCGACGACGATTGGCTGCCCTGGAAGGTCTGCAAACATCTCCGGATTCCGCCGCCCGCCAAGTGAGATCACTAACTGAACATTTAACGCGTCGCATGCCTCAGCGATTAATGGAAAGATGCCACACTCGCTCTTCCGTGTGGTCCCAAGGGACGCGTAGACCAGGGGACGGCCATCAAGCCGATCCCAGGGAAACTCGACCAATGGTCTGGCGGCTTCGTCCACGAAGGGGCCGGCGTAGTAGAAATCGCGCGGCAACGAAGCCCGCGGAAAGTCCAGGCACTCTGGCAACTGCGTTATATGAGCTAGTCTAGGAAATGCTTTGTCGATCGATCGAATTGGGCCCAGCCCCGCTTCGCGTCTGAATCTATCCAGGCTGCGGCGTACCGGCCATCTCATCCGCAGTATCGAGATATGCAGCAATGCCTTTCTGATTCGCGTTAGACAGGAAGACCGCGGTGAGATTCCGCGCGGCCCGTTCCATCCAAAGTTATGCGGCACCGAAGTCGACACCACGAAGTAGGGCAGGCGCAACATCTCGGCTAGTGTCGGTCCCGATAGCGATATCTCATCCATGATCAGCGTATCCACTCCGGCATCTGCCAACGCGGCTGGACCCTCCCGAAGAAACATCTCCATGTCGTCAACGATGCGGTTCAAGGCGTAGCGGATAGCGGCAATGCCAGATAGGCTGCTCTGGCCGCCGCCACCGTCACCCTCTGCCGAAGAGGATCCGGGCGTGCCCAGAGGAACAAACTCCAGCCCCTGTAGACGAACTTGAGTTGCAATCTCCGGCTTCTGAAAAAATGTAACCCTGTGTCCTCGCCTGATCAGTTGCCGGGATAATGCGATCAGCGGGTTCATGTGACCAGTGCCCTTATAAGCCAGCACACCAAAATGTGACATCCGCTTCCTCACACAAATATCGAACTGCCGGCTCCCAATCTTTCTTTCGCGGTGGCAGAGGAACAGCCACATCCGGCCTCCAGAATCTCTGGAATTCGAACAGGCCTGCCTCCGAGTCGCACATTTCCCGCACCCAGAACATCTTCAGCGCTTTGCAGTATCGCTTTCACGGGCGCACGCAACCAGCGAACAATTCCATCAATCCACAACGGCTCCATGCCTTCCCTCTCCAAAGCTGAAATTCTTGCGAACATTGCCTCTGAAGCAAGTTGCACGCGTCCTCCGATCATCACCAACTCGACATCGGCTATGGACATCGTCCTCAACCTTTCCGCCGCATCACGACCGGTATCTCGCACCGCCGTCAGATCCGCTCTGCCGGCGACCTTTATCGTGCCCTCCGAGCCGCCCAAGCCCAGCATCGCGGCGGGAACGTCAGTGATCATGTGATACGCGGCTTCAGCCGCAATGCCGCAGCAGCGGATTGCGAATCTGACCTCGTCCATCAGATCGCCCTCGGAGGTCAGCGGCGAGTCGTTGCCCAACGCCACATTGCCAATCGCACGAAACAGAGTTACATCCGGCGTCCGCCCGAAAAGGAAATTGTTTGAAGATGGGCAGATGATAAGTGAAGTCCCGCGTGCCCGCATCAGTTCAACGCCTTCGACGTCGACGGCTAGGCCGTGTACCAGAACTGTGCGCGCATCCAGAAGCCCCAGTGCATCCAGCTTGAAAATCTCCGCGCGCGCCTGCTCATCCACCCCTTCACACGCGTGCAATATAAACGCGCTTCCTTCCGGCGTCGTTGCACGCGCCTCGCGAAGGTCGCCGCCCAGTTCCAGAGAATGCCCCCAACCGCAGTCCTGCACAACTCGTACGGGAAATTCTTCCCTCTGTAACTCCGGCCACAGTTGGTCGTGGTGGCTCACCGTTGTTACTCCGCAGAGTAGATTCCGCAGGCCGCCCCACCACAGGCGCACAGCCTTGGGCACGGTTCGGTGCTTCGCCAACACATCGGGAAACTTGGCGTGTATGTCCTCGCCCCAATCAACATAATTCCGATAGGGGGGATCCGCGACCCTTGGGTGCAGCGCGAACTGCAGGTGGTCATGCGCGTTGATTAGACCCGGCATCACCAGAAATCCACTCAGGTCGATCTCCGCCTGTCCGAGTCTCGCCATAGACGATGCGCATGATTCCGTCCCCAGGTAAGTCACGCAACCGTCAATGATCTCGATCGAAACCGGTGCACTCTCCCGCGGACCGAGGGCGCATCGAGCTCCGCGAATCACCGTTCGTCCAGCGCCCCTCGAAACCGGATCAGGGCTACGCATCCTTCCTCGCAACATAGATACGAAACCGGGAGGGTTCGCGTTTGCCCCGCAGTCGTGCCACGATAGGGCGCATCGCCCACTTCCAACCGAACTGCGGAGAGAACACGCTCCACTGAATCGAAAGTTGCTCCTCCAGTTCTCGCAGCCGTTCATCGGTCAGAAACTCAAGGCTTCGAATTGAGTCCGAGGCCGTCCTGTACCTCTGGGCGAAACCGGCATGACGCTCAGCCACCATCTTCCTTCCGCTCTCTTCGCTCGAATACCAGGGAGTATCGCTGATCACCACCATGCCATCGCTTTTAAGGCAGCGCAGAGCTTCGCTCAAACTGGCCTTGTAATCTTCGGAATAATGGAAAGAGGCATTGAAGATGACAACATCAAACTGCCCGCTCTGGAACGGAAGACGGCTGATCTCAGCCTGAAATCGAGGAAACAAGTCGGGCAGCGCCTTTTGATAGTGCACAGCCGCTCCTAGACCATCGTCCTCGTTGGTGAGCAGATCCACCGCAACCGGACGATATCCCATCAGTGCCAGGCGATAACTCATCCAGCAGTTGCCGGCCCCAATATCCAGGATCATTCGCTGCCGCCCTGACGCTTCCAGCACCTGCTCGATCAGACAGTCGTAGCTTCGCCCCCTGATATCCCACTGGTTTTGATTCCGCCCGGTGATGTCTTTATACGGAAGACCAAGATAGAACTCCTGGCTCTTGCTGCCTCTACCCTCTGCCGCCCGTATGCGCTCGTAGTCCGCAATGAACCGTGCGAAATGCGCGGCGCGCTCCGGCGCAAGGGCATGCACCAGTCCGTGGCTGGTCCGCATTCGCAACCCGCATTGCATGCAGCTCAGCCCCGTAAGATCCGTTCTGCAGCGGGGACATTGCATCCGAACATTGAACTGCGGCGCGTTCTCGCCCACGGAGTCGCCGCGAGCAAGCGGAGATGTACGCACCTAGGCCTCCCTGAGCGACACTAACTGCTCGATGGGCACAAATGCAGACGCAGGATAAGTGGCCGGACGGTCAAGCGCGCTCAGAGCCTCGGCGTCTCGGCTTACCGGCTCCAATTCATCCACCCGCCGCCACAGATCGTCGATACGACTTCTGGTCTCGCGAGATACCTCAGGCTCGCGCCAGGAGTCGGCTTCAGCGTGCAGAGCGTCGCGCACCGCACGATAAAACTCGGTGGTATAAGCGGCTTTGAACATGATGCAAAGGTCGTCGCTGTCGGTCCAGTTGCGCTTTTGTCCGAGCTGCGCCCTTACCCGCTCATAAAATCGGGTCCCCGGCAGCGGATAGGAGAATGAGATCCCGATGTCGTCGGGCTGCATCTCCCGGACAAATGCAATCGTCTTCTGCAACTCGATCCAGGTTTCTCCCGGATAGCCGAATTGCAGAAAGAAGCAGGCGCGAATCCCAGCTTGCTTCAAGCGATGCCGGGCAGCGATCACCGAAGAGAGGGTTAGCCCTTTGTCCATTGCGTCGAGGACGCTCTGTGCTCCGGACTCGACCCCCATCCATACCTCCGCACATCCCGCATCCTTCAGGCTCCACACCGTCTCTTCGCTCATCAGATCGGCACGAGACTGTATTTTGAATGGGAGGGCTGCATCTCGTCTCGTAACCTCCTCTGCGAATTCGCGCACCCAATGATGATTCAACGCGAACACATCGTCGCCGAACCAGATATGCTGAACACTCGCGTGCAGCTTGAGCATCTTCATCTCTTCGGCCACCGTCGCGGCCGGCCGCAAATGGAATTTGTTGCCGGAGATTGGCTTGGCGCACCAGTTGCACTGAAATGGGCATCCGCGACTCGACACCATATTCGTCGAAAAGTACCCATGCTCCTTTACCCACGCCGAACGATATGGCCCCAAATCGATCAGATCGCGCGCCGGAAAAGCAAGCTCCGCCCATCCGGGATTTTTTGCTAGCCGCTGCAAACTCTTAATCGGGCTGCCGTCCTCATCCAGTCTCACCAGGCCATCGACCTCCGCTACCTCTTCACCACGCAATATCGATGAGCATAGCTGCACCAGTGTCGCCTCTGCCTCTCCGCACAGCACATAGTCGAAGCCATTCTCCAGGAACATTGCGGGATTGTCCGTCGAATCTGAACCGTGGGCGATCGCGACCGCGCCGATCGCATGCGCCATCTTCGCCATCTCCCAGGCCACTTCTCTCATGCGTGTAAGGCACATCTTCGATAGAAAATTGAAGTCGTCCTCATACACAGCGACAATCTGCGGCCGATGTTCTTCCAGCATCGCCGCACACTTTGCGGACGGCTCCTCCAGCATCGAATCGAATAGAGCGACCGAGATGCCATTGTCGCGTAGCGCCGTCGCGGCATACAGCGTGCCAATCGGAGTGTAGGGTTGCATCTTGCGCAGTTGCTTCGAGTCATACGGAAGATGATAGGAGTGCGTGAGTAGGACCTGTACCAAAGTTAACCTCGGATCTTTGCGCGCCGCCCAGGTTCAGCTGGCCGCGCCTGAAGCATGGACGTAACCGGCGTATTCCGCCTATGCAAGCAGCCTAGCCCGCTGCCGCGCATCAGTTGTCTCGCGATTGTCAACTCAATGTCACCCCTTTTGCGGTGCAATCCGTACAGTCGATTCTGCCGTTTTCGATGGCAATTGACAGGCCAAAACGCGGCATCGGAGCGCTGCACCGTGCCTCACCGCTACAGCGGAGCAGTCTCCGGCAGCGTCCTTGCCGCGCCCGAGAGATGCCCGAGTCTTTCGCGTTTGGTCGCAACATAGTGCTCGGAATGGGGACTGCCCGGAACGTCTGCGCTTACGCGTTCCACAATCTCGATCCCTGCTGATAACACCGCATCGATCTTCTCCGGATTGTTCGTCATCAGCCGCAACCAGCGAATATTGAGGAACCGGAGAATCTCCACCGGCAGCGCATAATCGCGGAGATCGATCGCATGCCCCAATCTAAGATTTGCCTCAATCGTGTTGAGCCCCTGATCCTGCAGTTCGTAGGCGCGCAGCTTCTCCATCAGCCCAATGCCGCGGCCCTCCTGATGCTCATAGAGGATGATCCCCGCCCCCTCCGCCGCTATCACCTTCATCGCAAGGTGAAGTTGATCCCGGCAGTCGCAGCGCAGCGAATGGAAAACGTCTCCTGTCGTGCACTGTGAATGAATGCGAACTACTGGCGGCGAGCTATGGATATCACCCAGCACCAGGGCCAGCGCAGTCTCCGTCCGCTCCGCGTGTCCTTCACGCTTCGCATGCACTCCTTCGAAAGCCAACAGGCGAAAGGTCGCCCAGCCCGTTGGAAAATTGATATCGGCGATCTGTCCTAGTTTCATCAACTCAGGATGGCCCCTCAAAAACTCGTTAAGCTAATCGGAAGAGTAGTCTGCCGCGCTCGCATAGGTGTCGCCACAATGTCTTGATATCGTCATTCGATTGTCGAGCGTGCTACGCACAGCTCCCGGGCGAATTGCTATTGCAAGTTGGTGCGGCGAAATTGATATAGAACATGATCGCCAAGCGCCGCCAGTGGGCGCGCCAGCCCGCGGTCGAGCATCTCCATCGCGGCCAGCAGATGCGGGTGCTCGGAAATCCACGGTTCGGCGGCGCTGGGAGGAACGGCCACGCCAATGCCCACACGCCTCTCCAACACAAACCATGGGGCGAAGGCCAGCCTCAAGTCCGCACAGCGATGGTATGCGACATTGAACTCGTGCTTGGCCAGTCGAGCCGGAGCTTCGCCGCGCTTGCAGCGCCGCAGTGCCAGATGCGGCCGGCCGCGCAAAACTTCCACAATCATCTCCCCCGGACAAGAGGTGCCGAACACAACCAGCATCGCCGATGCTCCCGGCTTCAGCAGACGAGCCAGGCCTTGCGCTACAGGTCTCAGGTCGGAAATGCAATTCAGCGGCGCAAAATTCGAAAACGCTCCATCGAATTGCAGCCCGCCCTCAGCCAGGTGATTGGCGGCAAACTCCTCCATCTCTTCACCCGCCGCGACCCTGGCCAGTGAGCCCAGAGGCGCCAGCTTCGCCTGCGCCAGCTCCACCATGGTCGGCGAAGGGTCCGTCAGAAGCATCTCGAATCCGCGCTCCGCCAGGAAGGTCGCATCCACGCCTGTACCGCCGCCCAATTCAAGAATCCGACCTCCTTTCGGAAACACCCGCAGTAACTCGGCGCGAATTGCGCGGCGCTGCGCCGCTACACTCTGCCAGGCGCCAAAGCGCGAGTCGAATGTCGCCGCAACCGCGTCGAACGCGCTGGCTGCTGGACGCAAGCCAGCCGTCATCCTATTGGCCGATTCAGGTTTTGTCGCCAACGATAGCGCTCCCATAGGTACCGAACTCCTTCCACAATGTGAAATTGCAGCCGGCCGCGAATATGGCCGAGCTGCAAGCGCTGGCGGCGAATTCGTGCCGCGAGACTCTCACCAGCCGACGCCCGAATAATTGCGGGTGGCAGCTTCCCCGGCCACAGCGCTTGCCGTAAGCCGCGCCTCGTTGCAGCACCGCCGATCGCAAGCTCGCTCTGCAATATGAGATAAAGCTTGCTCCCCGGATAATTGTCGAAGACCACGCGGCGCCCATACAGATCGATCCAGAGCCATGCGCATCGGGGAAGGCGGTCAACGGTCCAGTGCTTAAGCGCCTCCGGGGCGAAGTCGCCCATCGCACGCGTGATCAGTTGCGTCACCATGCCCAGCCCCAACACCGCCCTTGGATTATCCTCGGCGGCCAATCGAAGTTCCTCCCAGAACACCGTGTCGTCGCGGTGATAGAGCACATGACGACGAAACTCAAGTAGGTGCGAGGCACGCGAGAACCCGCTGTATACGTGCTTATACACATGCAACCCCTGGCCTAGAAACAGATCGACAGGCGCAAGCACCGGCATGCTGATGCCATAAAACTCACGCCGCTCGATGCGGCTGAGCAAGCCAGGCCGCCCCGCCACATCTCTCTCGATATGCAACTCCACTGACCGTCCCGGCGAATCCTTATACAGGTCATTCATGGAAGTAACCGGCCGCTCGTTAATCTTGAACTCCCAGCTTCTGCCGCTGATCGCATACAGACGGTAGCCTCGGCTCTCTAGAATCTCCCGAGCCTTGGCAGCGCTCGCCTCAGCCACCAGAAAATCAAGATCGAACTGCTGGCGCAGCTCCGCTTTCGGTACCGAATCCGGACAGAGTGAAAATCCTTTCAAGATCGCATACGACAGCTCAGCTCCCTGAAACTCCCGCTGGATCGCAACCGACTCCGCAGCCAGCCCGTGCGTTCGGTCGATATTGTCGCTTCGATTCTGTTCGAGACGCGCCACGACCGCGTGCGGCAACACGCCGCACCGCCGCAGCTCCACCATTCGATCGAGGAAGTATAGCGCCAGGCCGCTGATATCAAGCCATTGCAATAAACTCTGCCACTGCTTATCAGAGAGATTCTCCAGTCGCCGGCATTGCGCTGGCAAAGGCTCGCAAAACATCAGCAGCACAGTCTCGCGTAGCAGTTGTTCCCTGCTCAGAGGATTCGAAACGAAATTGATATTTCCAGTAGGCTTCACAATGGGCGCACACCTTGCGGATTTTTCTAACCGTCAGTAAAGAAAATGCATTGTCCTGTCGAATTCGCTGCCGCACTAAGGATTGAGAAAGCGCAGCAATTCTTCTTCGTCGTGCTTGCTAAGCGACGCTCGAACGCGCATGTGCCGGACCACGGTGCCGGAAATACTGGGCGAGAAGCCCTCCGGCGTGTTGTGACAGCGTGAGCAATTCTGTTGAAAGATGCGGCTGCCTTCGCTTGTGTGTTGCTGCGACGTCTGCGCGGTGGAATTGCTCTTGCTCATCTGAGGCGCCTGGGTATTGTCTTGCGGCGCCGACTGGGCGACTGCGAGATTCGCCAAAGCCAGCAGAACCGGGAGAACATATTTCGGATTCATGATCACTTTCCTTTCCAGGTTGGAAACAGGAAGCGGTACACAATTCCCGTCTGCCACATGTTGGAGTTTCCTGTGGACGCGAACTGACGCGAGTAGCTGGTAAGAACTCTGGTGTTGTGCGGCAGGTTGTAGTCCATACCAAAGTCCGCGCGCTCCGTATTCACGGAAGGAACACCATCCCCACCCGTAGAGTTGATGCGAAAACTCTGGTTCATGCGGAAGACGGGTTCAATACGCCCAACCCAGCTGTCAAGTCCGCCGAAAGCGCTGGTTCGGTATGCAGTCTCAATCCAATAGCCCTGGGCATGCTGTCCGCGCGCATACTCTGAGCGTAGTTGGAACCCTGTATCCTTCGGTTCCCACCAAACATGCGTGCCGTAGAAATTCTCGTGCGTGCCTTGTAGCATTCGATCGTACGAGAAGCCGATCTCCAGGCGCTGGTCCGGCAGGTAGAGGCTAGCGCGGCCGCCAGCGGAACGATCCGACTGGAAGTATGAATTGTCCACGCGGCTCGAGAAGAAGGCGTTGTACCTAACCGAGTATTTTCGACGCGAGATAGCCGACCCGCTCAGCATTCCGCCCGAGCCGGCCCCGGTGGATAAGGTGCCAAGACCGGCAGTCAGCGGACCACCTTGGAAGTTGCCGATCCAGATAGGCGAGAGCCGGTCGTTGTAGGTATTGAATGGGATCAGGAATGTCCCGCCCACAACTGTGATATGCGGCGACAGAAAGTAGTCGCCCTGAAGATACGTCAAAGAAATGAAATGCGTGTGATCGTAGCCCGGCTGGTCCCCGCCGTTAGGCGCAAAGGACTCCTGCAAGATGGCGCGCGACTCCACCAGAAAATGAGGGCCGATCGGCGCCGCAAGCAGCGGCTCGAACAGAGGGTAGTAGGTCGTCTGACCGGAGTTGGTGGATGTAAAGAAGCCAACCCCACCTGAGAGAAGTGGCGTGTCTTGGGCCACTCCCTTTCCCCAGGCGGAGAGCATGGCTAGACTCAAGCCGATCAGCTTCGCCGATTTCGTCAGTCTCGATTGCCAGAGCTTGCGGAGTGGTGTTCGCATGATCCCCACTTTAGGGATTCCGAAGCGCGGAGATGTCACAGGATCGTCTTGCCTTTGTCAGTTGATTGTCTTTCCGTTACGGCACGGCTCGCCACGCGAACTGGAGGGAGGCGGATTTGATTCCGAAACTGCGGCAACAAGACAGTGACAATCGCCTTACGATGACATGACAACTTGTGGCCTCGCGCCCGCTATGGTCATGACAATTGGTTCACCCCAGTCGACGCGGGATCGCAAATTCCGCGGCTCGCCAACTGCAAGCATGACTGGATGCCAGTATCGTGACTATTCATCTATCGAGGTCCGCCAATGTTGTCATTCCCTTCCGTTGCCGCAACGCTCGAGTCTACCGAATCTTCCTTCAACGAGAGATTTCGTCGAGCTCTGGCTGACTTGCGCCGAGGATATCCTGTCATCCTCGTCGACGATTTCGACCGCGAGAATGAAGCGGATCTCATCGCCGCCGCCGAGACGATTTCGGTGCAGACGATGGCTCTCTTCATTCGCGAGGGCAGCGGGATCGTCTGTCTGTGTCTGAACGAAGATGCGCTCGCTCGGTTGCAGTTGCCACAGATGGTCGCCAACAACGAGAGCTGTTTTCAGACTGCCTTTACCGTCACCATCGATGCGCGCGATGGAATCACCACCGGAGTCTCCGCGCAAGACCGGGTCACCACCATCCGCGCTGCGGTCGAGGATAACGCTCAGCCTAGCGACCTGGTCCGTCCCGGCCATGTCTTTCCGCTCAGAGCAGCCCCCGGAGGCATACTGGCCCGTCAGGGCCATACCGAAGGATCGGTGGATCTCGCGCGAATGGCAGGGATGAAACCTGCCGCGGTTCTTTGCGAGATTACAAATCCAGATGGAACCATGGCGAGAGGGAACGACGTGGAGCGCTTCGCCAGCAGGCATGGGCTCGTGACTTTGAGCATTGCCGAACTGGTTGACTACCGTTCCCGCAAACAAGACTCGTAGAGCCAAAGGTGCGCCCGAGGTCGGACCAACTCAGTAAATGAACTGCTCCACCTGAGTTAGCTCGTTTGTCAGAAGAGAAAAGGAACATCGTTCGACTCGCGCAGCATGTCGCCGCCGCAGTCGCAGAAAGGTTTGCAACACATTATGTTTACCGGAATCATCGAAGAAGTCGGCCAAATCACGGGCGTCGACTTGATCGCAGGAACCAGGCGTCTGCATATCTCAGCCAAAGACATCCTCGCTGGGTTGCGTATTGGCGACAGCGTCGCGGTCAGCGGAGTATGTCTCACTGTGATCGATCTCTACGAGCACGGCTTTTCTGCCGATCTTTCCTCTGAGACCTGGGAGCTGACCTCTTTCTCCCGCCTCCAGGCTGGCTCTCTCATCAATCTGGAGTTGCCGCTGAAGGCCGACGGGCGTTTTGGCGGTCATCTGGTGCAGGGACACATTCATGCCACCGGAAGATTCCTAAGCCTCTCGCCGGTTCCCGGTGCCCAGGATCTCCGGCTTCACATCGAAGTCCCGACGGACATCGCCAGATCTCTGGTCTCCAAATGTTCGATCGCAATTGAAGGAATTAGCCTCACCGTGGCGCGGCTCGCGGAAGACGTCCTCACCGTTGCCGTTATCCCGCATACCTTGCACGCAACCAATCTTCCATCCCTCAAGCCAGGCGATCCTGTGAACATCGAAACCGATGTGATGATGAGCCACCTGGCTAAATGGTCTATTGCAGAAAATACACGCGCGTCGCGGCCCATCGCTGCATCGGTCCCAGCCAACCGCTTCAGGTACGCCATCGTCGTTAGTGAATTCAATTCTTTCATCACCGATCAACTCCTGAGCGGTGCCATGCGAACTCTTGAATCGCCTCAAGTGCCCTCGGCCGACATTCATGTCGTCCACGTTCCAGGTGCTTATGAAATACCTCTTATGGCGAAGCTGTTGGCGCAGTCTCGCCAGTTCGATGCAATCATCTGCCTGGGCTGCCTCATTCGCGGGGGCACGCTGCATTACGAAGTGATTGCCCACGAAGCGTCGCGCGGTATCGGACAATCCGCGTTGGAGACCGGAATTCCGCATAGCTTTGGCGTGCTCACCTGTGACACCCAGGAGCAAGCCATCGATCGAGCCGGAATGAAGGCGGGCAACAAAGGCTCTGAGGCAGCCCTCGCCGCAATTCAGATGGCAGGTTTAAAGCACCGATTGGAATCGGAAAAGGCCATTCCACGCCTGGTTCCAGCGACCGCTTCGTAACCAAATCCTCTCCTCAGAGACCCACTCTGCTCTGCATTTCGCAAAAAGAAGAACAATCTTGCCGTGAGCAAAAGTAGGCTTCTCGCGCGCGCAGCTACGCAGGATTTCAACGCCGCTCGCCCCCTCACCGGTTCTCAGCAAGACAATGACAATTCACTTACCAACACATGACACCCCCGCATCTCCCGTTCTCTAGGGTGGAAGACAAAGAGAAAACTATGCCGCCATCCTCTGTTCCCACTTCTGTAACCCGCACCGCATGGCACCGCCACCCGCGCGCGACTGCCGCTAGCGGTCGAATTCTGCGCCTCAGCTTGCTCACACTATCCATGCTGGGATCCGTCCTTGCCGCGAACTGCACTGCACAAAGCCAGGCAGTATTGGACTCCTTTCCTTCCCCCAGTGACACCCAGTCCGCGACCGGCGAGGGTAGCAGTTCGATGACACCCGCCTCGGCTGACACCCAGGATTCCGGCGATAGCAGCGACACTGCGCTTAGCTCGAGCAGCAGTCTGGCCGCTTCGTCAACCCTCTCGTCCAGCCAGATCATTCAGATCCTGCAGCAGAACCCCGCACTCGTCGAAGAACTGAAGTCCCAAGCCGCCGATCGACTGCAGCAACAGGGTACCCAGATTCAAGCCAGCGACATCTCCGATCAAATGCTGTACAACCAGATCGAAACCAACGCCGACGTGCAGGCTAACACCTCGGCATTCTTGCGAGCGCACGGATATTCCGGCGCCGGCGGCCTCCCGCCAGCGCCCTCCAGCACCGAGGATGGAAGCGTCAATAGCAACTTGTTCCCCGGCCAGGACTCCCCGTCAGCCGCCAAGCTCGCCGCCGACACCGGCGTTGATGCAGGGCCGTCCTCTCCGCATCAACCCAGCCTTTCCCAGAATTTGGAACAACCGCTCAGCTCCTCGGCTAATCGTCCCGGCGACGGCCAATCGCGCGCGCATCAGCAGACAAACGCATCGACCGACTTGCCCAAGGTGCTCCGCCAGCCTGCGCCCTACAATCTGCAATCGATGCGGGACCTGTATACACAGATTCCAGACGCGAGCGCGCCGTTGCAGCGCTTTGGTTCAGACGTCTTCGTGAACCGGGATATGTCCGCGATGGCCCGCGGGGGCGCGGGTCGCGACACCCCTCTCGACGTGCCGTTGGGACCGGATTATGTTGTCGGTTCAGGGGATACGCTCACGATCAACATGTGGGGCGGGATGACCCAGAGCTTCAGCCGTGTCGTCGATCGTGACGGCCGCATTATGTTGCCCGATGCGGGCTCCCTTAATGTGGGCGGTCTCACTCTACGGCAAGCAGAAGACATGATTACGGGAGCGCTCCAAAAGCAGTATCGGGATGTACAGGCTACCGTCACTGTCTCGGGTTTACGCTCGGTGCGAGTGTATGTCGTCGGTGATGTGCAACGCCCCGGCGGCTATGACATCAGCTCACTGGCAACTCCGTTGAGCGCGCTCTATGCCGCTGGGGGACCAACATCAGTCGGCTCCCTCCGTGTCGCGCGTCACTATCGTGGGAACCAGCTGATCGAGGATGTCGATTTATATGACTTCCTGCTGCATGGAATTCGTAATGGAAGTGCCCATTTCGAAAGTGGCGACACCCTGCTTGTGCCTCCAGCAGGCCCACAGGTTGCAATCTCCGGCGCGGTGAAACGGCCGGCAATCTACGAGGTCAAGTCTGGCGACTCAGCGCTCGCTTCCTTGATCAGTGATGCCGGTGGAGCTACAGCTGCGGCGTCGCTTGGCCATATCACGATCGATCGCATAGGCGCGAACCATCAGCGTGAGACGGTAACGTTGAAGGCTGCCGACGAGGGAAGTCCGCAAACCGAACGTGATGCCATTGCAGCGTTCCAGGTGCAAGATGGAGATCGCATCCGCATTTCTCCCATCTTGTCGTACAGTCAACGTGCCATCTATCTCGTTGGTCATGTTGCGCGTCCTGGCCGCTTACCCTACACCGACGGTATGCACCTCAGCGATGTGCTGCACAGCTACGGTGACATGCTGCCGGAGCCCGCAGAGCATGGAGAGATTGTCCGGCTTGTTCCGCCTGACCTACATGCCGAGACCATCGACTTCGACGTGCCCGATGTCCTGATTGGGAATGCGAATGTTGAGCTTCATCCCTTCGATACCGTCCGCATCCTCGGGCGCTATCAGGCCGATGCGCCTGTCGTGACGATTCGCGGCGAAGTGCTGCATCCCGGTAAATATCCCATGTCCAAGGGCATGACCGCCGCACAGTTGGTACGGATGGCGGGAGGCTTCAAGCGCGATGCCCTGGTAGAAAGCGCGGATCTCACCAGCTATGACATCAAGAACGGAAATCTAATCGTCGAAAACCCCGTGACGATTCAGATCGGAGCTGCTGTTGCCGGAACCGATTCGCACGCGGATCTCCCTCTCAAGCCAGGGGACGTTCTGGCCATCCATCAGATTACGAATTGGAGCAACATCGGTCAGTCGGTCACGATCAGGGGCCAGGTCAGATTTCCGGGGAGCTATGGCTTTCAGGACGGCGAGCGCCTCAGCTCGGTGCTACGAAGAGCGGGAGGTCTTCTTCCTGCCGCCTATCCAATGGGCGCGGTGCTCACCCGCGAGCAGGTACGCACGCTCGAACAGCAGAGCCAACAACAACTCATTACCCAGATCCAGACAAACTCGGCGGCGGCAAAGCTCTCGCCCGGCATTGGAGGCGCTGCCGGGCTGCAACTCATCAAGGCGCAGCAGGATCAGGTCATCAACGATCTGAAAGCTCATCCGCCGACCGGCCGCATGGTGATTGACATCAGTGCCGACATCGATAGCTGGGCGAATACGCCTGCAGATATCGAGTTGCGCCAGGGCGATGTGTTGACCATTCCGAAGCGGCCCGGCTTCGTGCTTGTCACCGGCCAGGTATACAACGCGACCGCTGTCACGTTTACACCAGGCAAAAACGCCAACTGGTATCTGAGTCGCGCCGGAGGTACAAATGCAACGGCCCAGCGAAAGGATACCTTCATCATTCGCGCCAATGGTACGGTTGTCGGCCGCCCCTCGGGAAGCTGGACCGATGACAAGGTTTTTTCCACCACACTCAACCCGGGCGATGTCGTCGTCGTGCCTCAGAAGGTTATCGGCGCTTCGGCATTCTGGAAGACCCTGATACAAACCGCGCAACTTGCCGCCTCGGTTGCAGTTACTGCCGGTATTACGACAGGTGGGCTCTAGCAAGCCATGTTTTCACTGCGTTCCATAACGCTCTTCGCAGTATGTCTCATACCCACTACGATGATTCAAGCCAGCGACACATCTAATTCGCGCAACGCAGCTGACATGGCGTCAACCTACGTGCCCATCGAGAGCTGGGTCTATCCCGCCCTCGATCGTCTCGCCGCCGAAGGATACGTTCCCAGCGCGATTGTAAGTCTGCGTCCATGGACCCGCATGGCCTGCGCCCGCCTGCTCTTGGAAGCCGAACAGCGCATTGCGCAAGATTCAAAAGCTCCTTCCGATGCCCCGGAGCTCCTCAGCAGCCTGAATGAGGAGTTCGCTGCGGAGCGCACGCGGATGATCGACGGAGATCGCAACCTGGAGTTTCGCGTGGAGTCGGTCGACCAGCGCAGCACCACCATCGCCGGCCGCCCTCTCACCGATGGCTATCACTTCGCCGAAACCATCGTTAGCAACTATGGCCGTCCCTTCGCCGAGGGCGAGAATGACTACTCGGGACTGTCGGTTCGCGCCACCGCAGGGCACTTCGCGTTCTACGGACGCGCCGAGATCCAGCGCGTTCCATCCACTCCTTCGCCTGATGCCGCGGCCCAGCAGGCAATCGCAATGGCGGATTTTACCTCCGCCGCCGCCGCCGCTGGACCGCCGTCTAACTTCACCCGCGGAAGGTTGCTGGACGCCAATGTCTCCTATACCTTCGCCAACAATCAATTCACCTTCGGCAAGCAGACCCTGTGGTGGGGACCGGAGCGCAGCGGCCCAACCCTCTTCAGCAATAACTCCGAACCGCTCACCATGTTCCGTTACGATCGCATCCGTCCCTTCGTGCTCCCCGGCTTCTTGCGCCTGCTCGGATCCATCCGCATGCAGGTCTTCGCCGGCCGGATGGCAGGTCAGCAGTTCGTGCAGGCAAACGGTGTCGTTGGAAGACCGGGCGTTGCACTCGGGGACCAGCCCTTCATTCATGGGGAGAAGGTCTCGTTCAAGTTTACGCAGAACCTCGAATTCAGCATCTCCCGCACGACGATTTTCGGCGGTACGGGTGCACCGGTCACTGCGTCAACCTTTCTGCGCAGTGTTTTCTCCACTTCAGCTGTCAATGGGCCACAGGATCCCGGCGACCGCCGTCAAGCCGTGGACGCGACGTATCGAATACCGGGCTTGCGCAGTTGCTTGACCGGCTACGTCGACGGATTTGCCGACGACCAGCCCTTCCCACCCCTCTATCCCACGGAAGGCACCTGGATCTCCGGCTTCTTTCTTCGCTGCGTTCCGCGAGTTCCCCGCATGACGATCCGCGCGGAAGGTCTTCTATCGCCCCACCGCGACCTTGCCTTTCCCGGCTTCTTCTATTTCAACGTTCACTATCTCAGCGGGTACACCAACAATCGCCAGTTGATGGGCAGTTGGATTGGGCGCGAAGGAGAGGGAGAGCAGGTGTGGACAACGTGGAATCTCTCGCCTCGCTCATCGATTGAGGCCAGTTATCGCGGCATGACCGCTAATCGCAAGTTCCTCGAAGGAGGAGCGTTACGTGACTTCAGTGTGGCTGCCAACCTGCAGCTTCGCCCCGAATGGCAGCTTCGTCTCCAGAATCAAGCCGAGTATTGGCGCTTCCCTCTGCTCTCTGCATCGCCGCAGCGCGACGACGCAATCACCCTTCAGCTGTCCTACACGCCCCAGGCGAGGTCAAGATAATGAGTCCCTCCGTCATGACTTCTTCCCCAACTGAAACGGCGCCGATCGCCGCGTCACCAAGCTGGGTCGTGCGTGCATCCCTGCTTTGGCAGCACCGTCGATTCCTTGCACGCGTAACCGCAATTGCGCTGTTGGTGAGCCTGGGCTTGGCGTTCGCAATCCCAAAACAGTACAAGGCCGTTACCACCATCATGCCTCCCGATCAACAGGGCTCAGGCGCGATGTTGCTTGCTGCGCTCGGCGGCCGGTCCACTGGGCTGGGCAGTCTGGGCAGCCTGGCCGGAGGACTGTTGGGGGGCCACCCTACCGCCGCGCTCTATGAGGATCTGCTGAAGAGCGGAACCGTCAGCGGCCATCTCATCGATAAGTTTCACCTGCAGCAGCTCTATCGCAAACGATATCGATTCACCACCGCCAAACGGCTCGCGCACCTTACCACCATCACCGACGACAAGAAGAGCGGTGTCATCACCATCTCGGTCGAAGATACCGATCCCGTGCGCGCCCGCGACATGGCGCAGGCTTATCTCGACGAGTTGAACAGCCTGCTCACCCGGACCAGCACCTCTTCTGCCCGCCAGGAGCGAATCTTCATCGAGAGCCGCCTTCACTCGGTTGGCGCAGACCTGGAACAGGCGCAGCTTGCGCTCAGCGAATTCTCCAGCAAAAACAGCACCATCGATATCAAGGAACAAACCCGCGGGCTGGTAGATGCAGGCGCGAGAGTTCAGGCTGAGCTCTTGGTTGAACAGTCCGGCCTCCAATCGCTGCGCCAGATCTATGGCGACGGCAATATGCGCGTAAAAGAAACCGAAGCGCGCATCGCGTCCCTGCAACACGACCTCAAGGATATGACCGGATCATCGGCCCCTCTTGCCGCTGACGACTCCAGCGCCGATCACGCGACAGCCAACCCGGAAGATAACGGCGAACTTTATCCGCCACTGCGCCAGCTTCCCCGCCTCGCGGTTCCATATACCGATCTCTACCGCCGCGTCACAGTGCAGGAGACAGTATTTGAACTGCTCACTCAGCAGTATGAAATGGCTCGCGTCGAGGAAGCCAAAGATATTCCCGTCGTCAGCGTTATCGACCCTCCGGGCGTGCCGGAGAAGAAAAACTTTCCTCCTCGCCTGCTGCTCACCTTGCTGCTGACCTTCCTCTCTTTCCTTGTTGCCGCGGCTGTGGTCCTGCTGCGCGATCGCTGGTCTCAGGTTGACCCGGGCGATCCACGCAAGCAACTGGCGATGGAGATTTTCTCGGCGTTGCGCGGGCGCATCCGGCCGATCCCTGCATCGGGTCGGGCAGACGCATGAAAACCCACCTCACCAATGCGCTGTACGGCGTTCTGGATTATGCCTCCTACCCGTTCGCAATGCTGCTGGCTGCGCCCATCGTTCTGCACCGGCTCGGCGCGTCGGAGTACGGGCTGTGGATGATTGCAACTGCGTTCGTCAGCGCCGGCGGCATCATCGCCTCCGGCTTCTGCGATGCCGGCATCCAGCGCGTAGCCCAGCTCCGCGGCAATCAAGAAACCGGTTCCATCGTGCATGCCGTCCGCGCCATGATGGGCATTAATCTTGTGCTCGGCGTTATGCTTGCGGCCGCTCTATGGATTGCCGCGCCCGCGCTCGCGCGCCATATCGCCGTCTCCCGCCTGACGCCGGTTCTAGAGTGCCTGACCTGCATTCGCATCGCAAGTCTCCTCGTCCTGGCGCGATCCATTGAGAGCGTCGCGGTCAGTACTCATCGCGCATTTGAACAATACCGGCGCACAGTCGAGATCAGTACAGCCGTGCGTCTGCTCGCCCTCGCATCTGCGGCTGTGCTCGCCCTCTTGGGGCGCAGAACCGCCAGTATTCTGGTAGCTTCCACCGTCTTTATGCTCCTGGGCACATGCGTGCAGTTCCGCGAACTGCGTAAGCATCTCGGCTCCGCCAGGCTATGGCCGGCCTTCCCCTCCCAGGCAACCAGAGCGCTGCTAAACTACGGTGTCTTCGCCTGGCTGCAGACCCTGGGCAGCGTTGTCTTCGGACAATTCGATCGCATCCTACTGGGCGTCTCCATGGGAGCGTTGGCGGTCGCTCCGTATGCGTTGTGCGTTCAGTTCGCGCAGCCCATCTTCGGTCTTACCGCCTCCGGGCTGCATTTTCTGTTTCCCTACATCTCCGGTCGAGCCGGCATAATCTCGATCTCGGATTTAAAGCGGAGCTTGCTCAAGGCCTTCCTCTGCAACTTGGTGCTGGTCGCTTGCGGGGCTGGATTGTTGCTACTCCTCGGCAACCGGCTGATCCTCCTCTGGGCGGGTGCCGCTCAAGCCAGGCAAGCCGCGCCCATCCTGCCGCCCATCGTGCTGGGCACGGCGCTCATGGGGCTCGGCGTCACCGCCACCTACGCCATGCAGGCGCTCGGACGCTTTCGTGCCGTGGCCCTCATTAGCCTGTGCGAAAGAGCCGCAATGTTGCTGCTCATGATTTACCTGTTGCATCACCGCGGCCTTCAGGGTTTGGCCACGGCGCGCGTTTGCTACGGGTCGGTCGCGCTATTGCTGTATCTCCCTTTGTTGCTCGAATTGCGCACCCGCGAGAAACGATCGGAAGCCAGCGCTTCAATTGGCATTCCATGCCAATTGGAAGGGGGATTGAAGCCGTGAAGATCATGGTCCCTGCCGTTTCATCTTCGCCGGAGATCTCAGGCATTCAGCGCCACGCGCTCAATGTGCTCCGCTGCCTGCTGCACTGTCCCGAAATTTCCGCGGTGGACCTTGTCATTGCGCCATGGCAAACCGGGCTGCAATCCGCAAACTATCCCGCTGACAGCCGTCTCGTCATCCATGTCGCCCAAATGGATCCGGATTCCTTCAGCCGCAACCTTTGGTATTACCGCGGCCTGCCCCGGCTCGCCGCCCGGTTGCAGCCCGACGTGGTTCACTTGTCCTATCCTGTGCCCTTGCACCGTGCTGCGTTCCGCTGCCCCGCCGTGGTAACTCTGCACGATCTCTACCCCTATGAGATTCCCGGTAACTTCGGTTTTCCCCAGGTCGTCTTCAATCGCCTCATCCTGCAGCAGTGCCTCCGCAACGCGGATGCGATCGCCTGTGTCTCCGACAATACGTTGGATCGATTGCAGCAGTATGTCCCGCCCTCTACATGGCAAAGGGCGATCAGGATTTATAACTGCGTGGAGCCGCAACCAGTCCGCGCAATACACTCTCCCTTACCCGGCTGGAGTGGTGAACCGTTCCTTCTCAGTGTTGCCCAACATCGCAAGAATAAGAACATCCCTCTGCTCATCCGGACGTTTGATCGCCTGCTTCGTAGCTCTCGGATCCATCCCTCCACCAAGCTCGTCGTAGTCGGCATTAGCGGCCCCGAAACCCGGCACATTCAGCGTCTGCTCCGTCAACTTGGCCTGGGCCGCAATGTTCTTCTACTTCAAGGCCTCTCCGATCCCGAATTGCAATGGTGCTACGTACGCTGTGCGGCGCTCGTCATTCCATCCCGGACCGAAGGTTTTGGCCTGCCTGTCGCCGAGGGCCTGCTTGCAGGATGCCGCATCGTCTGTTCTGACATACCTGCCTTTCGTGAAGTAGGTGGTGCGCATTGCCGCTTCGTGGCGTTAGGCAGAGAGGAACAGGATCGCCTGGCGTCAGCCATCTGCGAATCGCTGCAGGACCCTCCGCAGCAACCCGTGCCTCTGCCACACCTCTCGGCGAACGTTCTCGCAAAACAATACCTGCATCTCTACCGCACGCTTACACCGTCCACGCTACTCTCGCACAACTCGGAGGAATCTGCCTCGCCGCTCGCAGCGGTTGCGAAGCGGCAGCCTTACCAGGAGGCTAAACCCTCCCATCCAGAAAGTAGGAGCGATCGACGTGGCTACATCTAACTCCTACATTCCCCGTCTCTATGCCGAATCTCAAGCAGGCTCGCAAACGCTGCGCCGGCCCATCCATCGGCGGCTGTTCCGCGGCGCGCTAGTCCTAGCCGAAGCTGCGACCGACTTCCTTACCTGCGCTGGAGCTATCGTTGCCGCCTATCTGCTGCAGCTACATATGGACAATTACGTCGCCGTTCCCATGCAGAAAGTAATCGAGCTAAGTCTAGTCGACGGTTTATTCGCGCTGCTTCTGTTGCAAAAAGACAGTCCTCATGGCAGCGCCAACATCCTGCTGAGCATCAGGGAAACCGAACGCGCAACCCGCGCCTCGATTCAATCTCTTCTCCTGCTGTTTGCCGTCAGCTTCTTGCTGAAGCTGAACTTCCCCGGCATGGCATTCTTGATCGCCCTGGGTTTGACGCCGGCTCTGCTGGTCATCGAAAAGCAGATACTCTCTTCGATCCTTAGGGCATTACATCGAAAGGGATACGCCATGGACCGCATCGTGGTTTATGGAGAGCTGGAGACGGCAAAACGTATCTCATCGTCGCTCCTCTATTCCCGGCAATCAGGCCTGAG
>Ga0182024_10008291_pt1 | contig 21999 bp, 16 predicted proteins | sample P32metaG_FD_120480 | JGI IMG/M metagenome (GOLD analysis project Ga0182024, IMG submission 120480) | Permafrost microbial communities from Stordalen Mire, Sweden - P3-2 metaG (Illumina Assembly) | ecosystem: Environmental > Terrestrial > Soil > Wetlands > Permafrost | place: Sweden: Stordalen...
CGCTTCGGTGTAACGGGCCGGCGGTTTCGTCTCGTGCGCGACCGCTGCGAGATCGGTACAGGTGACCGTTTCGCCTTCGATGACGGCGGGCAGACGCGCTTCGTTCTCGAGTTCTTCGCCCTCGTCGACGTCTTCGACGTAGACGCGCCGCCAACCGAGGAAGTCGTAGGTCTTTCCCGCGGCGCGGAACGTCGCGCGTTCGCCGGCGGTGGAATTCGCCGCGACGCGCAGTGTTGTCTTGCTTCCCCGCGCGTCTGACATCTGGCATGCGACGGTGCGGATCCACACGAGCTCGTACAGTCGCTGCTCGTCGGCGTCGAGCTCGGCTCGGACCGCTTCGGGCGACCGGATGCGGTCACCGGCAGGCCGGATTGCCTCGTGGGCTTCCTGCGCGTTCTTCACCTTGCTGCGGTACGCGCGTGGTTCGGCGGGCAGGTACTCCTCGCCGTACTGTTCGCGGATCGCACTCCGGGCTGCGGTAATGGCCTGGTCCGACAAATTCGTGCTGTCGGTTCGCATATATGTGATGAACCCGCGTTCGTAGAGCCGCTGCGCGATCGACATTGTCCGGGCGGCACCGAAGCGGAGTTTGCGGCCCGACTCCTGTTGCAGCGTCGACGTCGTGAACGGTGCCCGCGGCCGCTCCGTGAACGGTTCGGCCTCGACCGACGCAACCGAGAACGACGCGTCGCGCAAACGGTCGGCGAGCGCGGCCGCGGCGGTGTCGTCGAGCATAACGACATCTTTTTCGGCTGCGATCTTCCCGGTTGCCGCGTCGAAGTCGCGACCTTCGGCGACGCGACGGCCGTCGACGTCGACCAGTGACGCTCGGAACGCCTGATCGTGCGCGAAGAGTTCGGCCTCGAGGTCGCTCCATTGTCCGGCGCGGAACGCCATGCGGGCTCGTTCGCGCTGCACGACGAGACGAACGGCGACGCTTTGCACGCGGCCCGCGGACGCGGCCTGGCCGCGACCGAACACGCGCCACAACACCGGAGAGGTTTCCCAGCCGACCAGACGGTCGAGGATGCGTCGTCCCTCTTGGGCTTCGACCAGCTTCATGTCGAGATCACGCGGGTGGTCGAGTGCTTCGCGGATCGCGTGCGGTGTGATCTCGTGGAAGACCATCCGACGAACCGGGACCTTGGGCTGGAGCACCTCGAGCACATGCCAGCCGATCGCCTCGCCCTCGCGATCTTCGTCGGTCGCGAGGATCAACTCGTCGGCGCCTTTCAGCGCCGCCTTCAGCTCGGCGACGACCTTGCGCTTCGACGCGTGCACCACGTAGACCGCGTCGAAGTGGTCGTCGGGGTCGATGCCCGCGAGCCGGCCGTGGGTTTCCTTTTTGTCGTCGGGCACCTCCTCTTTGGTGCCGGGAAGGTCGCGGATGTGCCCGACGCTCGCCTTCACGGTGTAGTCGTTGCCGAGATAGCCCGCGATGGTGCGCGCCTTGGCGGGCGACTCCACGATGACAAGGGGTTTGGCCACGTGTGCTCCGGGCTCCGGGAAGACGTGTCGGAATCGCGACTTTGTCGGCAGTAGGGCATCGGACCGTAGCTCGCTCCCTTTTTCCGTACTGCCATCCCCACCGCACCCGTGTCAAACTGTGGTCACACCTTCACTTTCCGCGAACGTCTATGGTTTCCCCGGATGCTCGCCGTCAACTGGCTCAGCCCCCGGGACCTGATCGACACGTTCGGTACCGCCGGCCTGCTCATCGTGGTGTTCGTCGAGTCGGGGATCATCCCGTTTCCCCTGCCCGGGGACTCGATCTTGTTCCTCGCGGGCGCCTTTTGCGCGACGAGCGCCCACTCGAGCGACCCGCACCTCAACCTGGCGGTCGTGGTGGTCGGTTCGTTCGTCGCGGCGATCGCCGGCGCGGAACTCGGATACTGGCTCGGTCACCGTTACGGCACGCGCCTGTTCAAAGCGGACGCCCGCCTGTTCAAGACCGCATATCTCGAACAGGCTCAGGAATTTTTCGACGCGCGCGGGCCGCGCTCGGTCGTGCTGGCACGTTTCATCCCGTTCGTGCGGACCATCATTCCGATCCTGGCCGGCACGGGACGCATGTCGGCACGGAAGTTCGCGTTCGCCAACATCGTCGGAGCTTCGATCTGGGCGGTCGGGATCAGCCTGTTGGGTTTCTGGCTCGGCAAGGCGATCGACATCGACAAGTACATCTATCCGATCGTGGCGGTGATCATCATCCTCTCGTTGATTCCGCCGTTCCTCGAATATCGCAAGCATCGACGCACGACATCACGACGAGGCTGAATCACGACGAGGCTGACACGTCCGGCGTCGACGAGCTCTCCAACGTCGCGCCCGACCGCTTCGAGAACAGGATCGCTCCGAGCAGCACGATGAGCGCCGCGCCTGCGATGCCGAAACGCGCTCCGGAGTTGTGCCGCAGGGTGATGACCGCCGGCAGGATCAACAACGAGATCAGGTTCATCACCTTGATCAACGGGTTGAGCGCGGGGCCGGCGGTGTCTTTGAAGGGGTCGCCGATCGTGTCGCCGATCACCGCGGCGCGGTACGCGTCACTGCCCTTGCCGCCGTAATGGCCGTCTTCGATGTACTTCTTGGCGTTGTCCCACGCGCCGCCGGCGTTCGACAAGAAGTTGGCCATGAGCTGGCCGGTGAGGATCACCGCCGCGAGAAATGCTCCGAGCGCCAGATAGTTGATCCCGAATCCGATGATCACCGGTGTGAGTACCGCCAGGAGTGCGGGCGTCGCAAGTTCCCGGAGCGACGCGGCGGTGCAGATGTCGATGACCGGGCCGTAATCGGGCCGCTTCTCGCCTTTCATGATCAGGCCGTCTGCGAACTGGCGCCGCACTTCTTGCACGACCACGTTGGCGGTGCGACCCACCGCCCGGATCGCCAGCGCCGAAAACAGAAACGCCACCGAGCCTCCGATCAGCAATCCGATGAACGTCTTCGGATTGGCGACGTTGATCGAGGTCAGCGGGTTCGAGAACAGCGCGTCACCTTTGATGTTCAAGCCGAGCTGGTTCTTGATGGTCTCGATGTACGAGGAGAACAGCGCGACCGCCGCGATCACCGCCGAGCCAATCGCGAAACCTTTCGTGACCGCCTTCGTCGTGTTGCCGACCGCGTCGAGACTCACCATGATGCGGGCGGGTTCGCCCTCGAACTCGCCCGACATCTCGGCGATACCGGCCGCATTGTCGGCGACCGGTCCGAAGGTGTCCTCCGAGACGACCACACCGGTGGTGGCGAGCATGCCCATGCCGGTGAGCGCCACGAGGTACAGCGAGAACTGGATGTCGTGGCCGCCGAGCGCGATGGCGACCGCGATCGCGCCGGCGATCGCGATGATCGCCCACACCGACGACTCGAGCCCGCTGCTCATTCCGGCGAGGACGGCCGTGGCGGGACCGCCGGTCGCGGCCGACTCCGCGATCTCTCGCACCGGCTTGGTCTCGGTTGACGTGAAGTACTCGGTGATGCGCGACGCGATCTGCGCGAGCACCAGGCCCGCGACGACAGCACCGAACATGCGCAAGCCGACACCCGAGATCGAGCCGCCCTTGGGGTTGCCGACGTAGACCAGCGCGAGGACGAGCGTGCCGAGCACGGTCAGGATCCCGGCGGTCAAAAAGCCGCGGTTGATGGGCGCCATCGCCGACTTGTCCTTGTCGGTGGCCCGAACCGCGAACACACCCGCGATGGAGGCGAGGACGCCGAGCGAGCGTGCCGCGAGCGGGAACAGCGCGCCGATGACCCACAACTGCGGGCTGTGCGGAAAGATCGCCTGGAACGCGGGAACGCCGAGGATGATCGATGCGACCAGCGTCACCTCGTACGACTCGAACAGGTCGGCCGCCATGCCGGCGCAGTCGCCGACGTTGTCGCCGACGTTGTCGGCGATGGTCGCCGGGTTGCGGGGATCGTCCTCGGGGATGCCGGCTTCGACCTTGCCGACGAGGTCGGCGCCGACGTCGGCTGCCTTGGTGAAGATGCCGCCCCCGACCCGCAAGAACAGCGCGAGGAGCGAGCCGCCGAATCCGAAGCCGACGAGGATCGCCGAGCTCGTGTTCTGGAAGGCGATCATGATCAGCGACGCACCGAGCAGACCGAGACCGACGGTGAACATGCCGGCGACGCCACCGGTACGGAATGCCACCTGCAGCGCGGCCGGCATCGAGCCTCGCTTGGCGGCCGCCGCGGTACGCACGTTGCCTCGCACCGCCAAGCTCATGCCGATGAAGCCGGTGAGGCCCGACATGAAACAGCCGAGGATGAACGCTCCGGTCCGGAACAGTCCCGACTTCACGTATGACAGCGCGAGATGGCTCGGAACGTTGTTCAGACCGTCGGTCTTCACCTTCGTCGAGGTGAGGAACACGATCACCGCGAGCGGCACGAGGATCACGAGGATCGTCTTGAACTGCCGGCGCAGGTACGCCATCGCACCCTCTTGGATCGCTTTGGCGATCTCCTTCATCTTCTCGGTGCCCTCGTCTTGGGCGAGCACGCCCCTCATCAAAAAGAACCCGACGGTGAGGGCCAACAACGCGGTCGCGACGGAGCCGAGCAGGATCGCCCATTCGCCCCCGTGGAGATAGAAGGTCTGGTAGCCACCTTCAGCGGCTTGGATGTGCGTCATGACTTGGGCGTACCTCTCATCGGAATGACCGGTCAGGCTGACTTCTGCACAAACACCTGGTTGGCAACCGTCGCACCGAGGGTGCGGTCCTTGCCGTCGACGCGAAGCACCAGCGGTCCGTCGAAGGGGTGCTTCTCTTTGACCTCGACCCGAACGCCGGGCCTGAGTCCGAGCGTGTCGAGAAACTCGACGATCTCGGGATCGGTGGAGCCTGGCACGGCGACCACGGCCGTGTCGCCTGGCTCGAGCGCGTACAGCGGCGGCATGTCCGGCATCTCGGCGGTTTCCTTGGCCGGGATCGGGAACCCGTGCGGGCAGGTCGCGGGCCGGTCGAGCGCGACGAAGAGCCGGTCCTCAACCTCTTGGGGCAGCTCATGCTCGAAGTTGGCCGCGAGCCGGTCGGCCTCGTTCCAGGCGTATCCGAGCATGTCGGCGAGAAACCGCTCGACGATCCGGTGCCGGCGGATGGCGGCAATCGCCAGACGGCTCCCCGCGGTTGTGAGTTCCACCCCGTGATACGGCTCGTGGTCGACCAGGCCGCGATCCGCGAGCCGCTTCACCGTCGCGGTCACCGTGCCCGGCGCCAGGCCGAGCTTGTCGGCCAGGATCCCGGTGTGGGCGCCACCGTCTTTGGCCAACCGGTAAATGGCCTTCAAGGCCTCACGGTCGCTTTTCGACAGACTTGCGAGCTCATTTTCGATGGGCGGCAAGTTAGGTTTCGATGACTCAAAAAGTCAAGGGAACTCGGGCGCCGCCACCTCGACAAGGGCCGGGACCGACGTCACGACCCGTGCCCGCCGGACCCAGTCGGGATCGAACGACCAGGTCACGACCACGATTTCTCCGAGCGTCGTGTCGACGAGCACCGTGCCGACGAGCACCGCGTCGACGAGCACCGTGTCGGCGGGCAGGTCGATTGCCAGGTGGAGGTGCGCCTGGCCTGCCACGATATTGCCATCAAACCGTACATTTCGTCGCACAAGGGTTATGTTTCAGTTATCTGACGTGCCTCCGTGCCGCGCCCGAGTGGGATCGGGCCGTAGCATCGCGTGCTTCGTCGCAGGAGCAGGAGGCCGAGGTGCACGTCGTCGTCATCGGCTGCGGACGGGTGGGCAGCGAGTTGGCCGGCGCGCTCGAGCAGACCAACCACAGCGTGGCGGTCGTCGACAAGAACGAGCGGGCGTTCCGGCGCCTGCCGAAGGACTTTGCCGGGACCACGGTCGTCGGCTTCGGCTTCGACCGCGATCACCTCGAGGTGGCCGGCATCACCAAGGCCGAGGCGTTCGCGTCGGTGACGAGCGGCGACAACTCCAACATCTTGTGTGCCCGGATCGCACGAGAGACCTACGGCATCGAACATGTCGTCGCGCGTATCTACGACCCGAGGCGGGCGTTGATCTATCAACGGCTCGGCATCCCGACTGTCGCGACCGTGGCGTGGACGACCGATCAGGTCCTGCGACGGCTGCTGCCGGCCGAGTCTCGCAGCGACTGGACCGATCCCACCGGCCAGGTGGGGATCATCGAACGCGAGATCCCGGCCCTGGCTGTCGGCAAGAAGCTTTCGTTGCTCAACCGGCCGGGCAGCTTCTGCCTCGCGGCCGTGACGCGCTTCGGGAAGGCGCAGATCGTGACCGCCGACATGGTCGGACAGGACGGCGACGTGCTCGTGTTCGTCTGCGAGGTCGACGCCGTCGACGAGTTGCAAGCCCACATCGCATCCGCCGGAGCGCACTGATGCGGGTCGCGATCGCCGGCGCCGGCAACGTCGGGCTCTTCATCGCCAACGATCTGTCGAGCGCCGGCCATCAAGTACAGCTCATCGAACAGAACCCGGCCGTCGTGGACCGGTCCCACACCGCTGACGGCGTGGAATGGCTCGTCGCCGACGCGTGCGAGGTGGCGTCGCTGCGGGTTGCCGGACTCGAACGTTGCGACGTCGTGGTCGCGGCGACCGGCGACGACGAGGACAACCTCGTGATCTCGCTGCTGGCCAAACAGGAGTTCGGAGTGCCGCGGGTCGTCGCCCGAGTGAACCATCCGAAGAACGAGTGGCTGTTCAACGAAAACTGGGGCGTCGACCTGTCGGTGTCGACACCGCACCTGATCACAGCGCTCGTTGAGGAAGCCGTCTCGGTCGGGCGGCTCGTGCGGATCCTGCAGTTCGAAGGCGGCAACGTCGGGTTGGTCGAAGTGACCCTCGCCGACGACGCACCCGTGGTCGGCCACGCAATCAGAGAACTCGACATCCCGCGTGACGCGACCATCGTCGCGGTCGTTCGCTGCGAACACGTCGTGATGCCGCGCGGTGACACGATCTTCGAAGCCGGCGACGAGGTACTCGCCATGGTCACCCACGACGCCGAAGACGACGTCCGCCGCATCCTGACCGGCGGCTGATTCGGTTCACGACCGCACATCTGTCGCGCATCCGGGCCCGTGAGGTCCGGGCCGACGGCGCCCTCACGCGGCCCCGGTCAGCCCGGTGACCGGGCGCGATGCGGGCCGTCCGAACGGCGTTTCGGAAAACGGACGCGCGGTGCCGGCAGATCGGTGACACGCGATCTGGATCGGCTGCGCCCCCCAGCCCGGCGGCCGGACGGTTGGGCGAGGTGCGCGAACGCGGCCCTGTCCGAACACCTTGAACGCAGCCGGCCGAGACGACCGACGTTGTCGTATGGGGTGGATACCCTGCGCGGGATGGACGCGTGCGATGCGCTCACGACGCTAGCGGCCGACCCCGAACTTGCCGGCCGGCTCGTCCATCGCGAGGTCTTGGCTGCGCGCCCGGCCCAGTACGCAGATCTGACCTCGCTGTTGACACCCGAGGTCGCACAGCGGATCTCGGCGCGGGGAATCGAGCGGCTGTACACCCACCAGGCCGACGCGATCGACCGGCTGCGCGCGGGGACAAGTGTTGTCATCGCGACCGGAACCGCGTCCGGAAAATCGTTGTGTTACCAGGTCCCGATCGTCGAATCGGTCGTCGCCCAGCGCCGCGACACCGCGTTGCTCATCTTCCCGACGAAGGCGCTCGCCCACGATCAGCTTCGAGCGCTGCGGTCGTGGCTTGTCCCCGGCTTGCGGGCCGTCACCTTCGACGGTGACACCAACACCGACGACCGCGGCTGGGCGCGCAAGAACGCCAACGTCGTGCTCACCAATCCTGACATGCTGCACGTCGGGATCTTGCCCTCCCATCAGCGGTGGGCCACATTCTTGATGCGTTTGCGTTACGTCGTCGTCGACGAGTTGCACACCCAACGCGGGATCTTCGGCAGCCACGTCGCGCATGTCCTGCACCGTCTGCGACGCATCTGCGAGCATTACGGCGCGAACCCGACGTTCTGCTTCGCGAGCGCGACCATCGGCAATCCCGGAGCTCTCGCGACCGAGCTGTGCGGCCTTCCCGTCGACCAGATCGACCGCGACGGATCCCCCCGTTCCGAACGTGTGCTGGCATGTTGGCAGCGCCCCCTGCTCGACGAGCACTCCGGCGCGCGGGCGTCAGCCAATGTCGAAACAGCCGAGCTGCTCGCCCGTTTCGTTCGTGCCGGCTACCCGACGCTCGCCTTCACGCGCAGCCGCCGCGGCGCGGAAGTCGTCGCTCAGCACGCCCGGGCACGACTCGAACAGTTCGAACCTGGGCTCGGTGCCCGCGTCGCGGCGTATCGGGCGGGCTACCTCGCGGCGGAACGCCGAACGCTGGAAGTTGAACTCGCCAACGGCCGCCTCCTCGGTGTCGCCGCGACGAATGCACTCGAGCTCGGCATCGACGTCGGCGGCCTCGACGCGGTGGTCCTCAACGGCTTCCCGGGCACGTTGGCATCGATGTGGCAGCAGGCCGGTCGGGCAGGCCGAACCGATCGGCGTGCCGTCGCCGTGCTCGTCGCCGGTGACGACCAGCTCGACCAGTGGTACATCGCGCATCCGGACGAGTTGACAGGTCGGGGACCGGAACGCGCGGTCGTCAACCCCCAAAACCCGTTCGTGCTGCGCGCGCAGGTCGCGTGCGCCGCGCATGAGCTGCCGATCGACCAAGACGACGTCCGCTGGTTCGGCGACGGTCTCGACGACGCCGTGCGTGAACTCGTGCACGCCGACCTGCTCACGCCGCGGGGCGGACGGATGTACTGGTCGGGTCCACGCGCGCCGGCAGCCGCGGTCGGGCTGCGGACCGGATCGTCGGTCGAATATCGGCTGGTCGACGCCGAAACGGAACGCACGATCGGGACCGTCGACGACGCGCGCGTCTTCGCGGTCGCGCATCCCGGCGCGATCTATCTGCACCAAGGCCAGCAATTCCGCGTCGATCGGCTCGACATGCAAGAACATCTCGCGGTGCTCGAGCCATACGACGACGACGAGTACACGATGCCGCGCACCGAAACCGAGATCGCGATCGTCGACGATGAGCAGCACGCGGCCGTCGGTGACTCCATCGTGCATCTCGGTGCCGTCGAGGTGCGCAGCCACGTGATCGCCTACCAGCGTAAGCAGCTGTCGACCAACCGGGTGATCGAAGTGTGCGACCTCGACCTTCCCGAGCGTGCGCTGGTGACACGGGCCTGCTGGTACACGGTGCCGGCCGAGTCGATCGAGCAGGCCGGCATCGCGCCGGGCCGGATGATGGGCACCGTGCACGCGGCTGAACACGGACTGATCGGAATGCTTCCGCTGTTCACGATCTGCGACCGTTGGGACGTCGGCGGCGTGTCGATGGCCGCGCACCCCCAGACGGGCGAACCCACAATTTTCGTCTACGACGGATATCCGGGCGGAGCCGGTATCGCCGAGCTTGCGTTCGATGCTGCGTCACGGCACGTCCGGGCGACACTCGATCTCGTCAGGGCGTGCCCATGCGAGCGCGGCTGCCCGTCGTGTGTCCAGTCACCCAAGTGCGGAAACTGGAACGAGTACCTCGACAAGGCGGGCGCGATTTCATTGTTGAGCCTGATGGCGCAAACCACCCCGGCCACGTCGCAATGACCACGGCGCGTCTCACGTCTCGCCGGAGCCCGTCGAACGGGAGCACCACGCCACGAAGGAACAACGTCAGCGACCCAGGAACCACCAACGCTCGCCCAGCGTCAGAATTGGCGTGACGCTCACGAAAAGTCGCTGTTGCGAGCGTGCGTCGTGAGTGCGGCGCGACTGGTCGCCGGTTGCTCCACTGGTGCGAAACAGTCCACGCCGGCGACTGCAAACCGCCGGACAACGACAACCCGGACGGGACCGACCGGCGACGAACGTTCCGGTCGCGCCTTGTCGGACATTGCCGTCAATCTCGGCCCGTGCCCCAAGACGTACCCGAACACGCCGCTGACGAAGTTGAACGCTGGCGTCGCGGGACTCGACAAGACGCTGGTACCCATCACGACCTTGCGGGTCCGAATTTGCAAGGACGCGACGCCGACCGACGGCGAGCGTTTTCTCCGGACGGGGCTCATCGCGTCGGCCTTGCTCGCACGTCCGGCGGCGGCCGCGTTGACGGACGAAACGAACCGTCTCGCTGCGACGCACACGGCACTGTTCGGTTGTTTTGGAAGTGCGTCAGGCCCGGAGCCGATACGCGCTGGACCGACGTTCTTTGTCACGTTCGCCGGGCGTGCTCGACAGGTCACCCTCCTGGCGCCGTTCGCTCGGGCGGGGACGTCGAGACGTTTGCCCTGCGAGGCGAACGCGAACGGGTTCTTCGATGCCGCCCCGACCGCGAAGTGGGGCGAACAACTCCAGCTGCTCACGACAGCGGCCCCTGTGGGCCCGGGGTCAGCAGTCGGGACGGGGCCGAGCTACCCGACGGGACGGCGCTGAAGCATGCTTGCGAAACGTCGCGTGTTCGGGGCGTGCGTCGTGAGTGCAGCGCTTGTCGTCACCGGGTGTTCGTCGGGAAAGTCGAGCGTGACACGAACGGGCGTTGTGACCGGCTTCATCGAGCCGTGTGTCGGAGTGCCCCTGATCGGGCACCGGCAACATCCACCTCCATACGCGGCCGGCACGGTGACCGCGCGACGCGGCGTCGAAGGCGTCCGGCCGGTACCTGGCGGCGATGTACCGTCGATTCCGACGGATGTTGTCGCCCGACAACAGGTCGGCAAGAACCAGCCATTCCGCTTCGTGCTGACGCCAGGAACCTACGTGCTCGCCGCTACCTTCGATGGGAGCGGCATCCCCCAGACGTTCTTGCAGACGACGTTGCCGCCCGGCGTCACGTTGCATCGCAACCTGCCGAACGTTTGCAGGTAGACACCCGTCGACGGGTCCACGTCGGGATGGTTTTTCTGTGGGCTCGGCGGAGCCCCGCATCGCCGGCCGAATATCTCTCTCCGTGTCGTGTGCGGGGATTGGCCGGGCGGGCCGAAAGGGGTCAGCGCCCTCGCGCGGGGTCGGACCGGGAGGGGCGCCCGGACCGGTCGTGAGGGCAGGGCAGGGGGAGTACCGCTGGAGTTCGTTCAGCCATTTCGTCGAGGGCGCGGCAGCGAACACTCCGTTGTTGGCGTTGCTCCCGCAGCCGCCGTTCGCGAAGACGACGACTTGGCGGGCATCGTTCGCGAACGTCACGACAAAGACGCTGTACTCCGGGTAGCCGGTTGGGCCGGGCGGAGGACAACTGGGTTCGCCCAGGTTCTTCGGCAGCCGGTTGGTCTGGTTGGCGAGCTGTTGGGCCGCCGAGCCTGTGAGCACGCCCGAAGCAACGAATCCTGGCCTGCCGTTCGCGACGTACTCGCAGATGCGTACCGCGAGCGCCGCGATCGGCACCAGCTCCTCGGCGAGCCGCCGCACACCAGCGTTCAACCTGGCCAGCGATGCACCCGCAGCGTTCGTCGGGTCCTGTGCTGGACACGGGGTCCTGGCGATGCCCGTTGGTCCGTCGGGCCCCCCGCCATTTGGCACGCCGACGACGCTCGCCCCGCTCCGAGCTGTCGTTGTCGACGCGTTCGCAGTCGTCGGCGCGGACTGTTTCCCGCCGCCGGGCGAACAACCCGCGACGACAAGCGCTGCACTCACGACGCACGCTCCGAGTTCTCGACGCATCGTCAGCATCACTGATGGCCGCTATGACGCTGGTCGGCGAGGTGCGGTTCGGTCATGGGACCAGCGTGCCAATCCCCCATGTGAGGGATTCGCCGGTCATGGCGTCGAGCACCAGCAAGGTCGTCCCGAAGGAACAGCTCGGCTTGATGTCGACAGGTCCGACCGGTGCGGTGAGTTGTGGCTCGGGTGCGTGATGACCGATGACGAGCCAGACCAGACGCCGGCGGACCTGCGAGTGGATCGAAGAGTCGGCGAGCACCAGCTCGTAGGTCCCGAGCGGGGAGATGGTCGGTCCGAAGCGGATGGCGTCCTGCCACGCCTGCGCTGCGCCGACTCCAAGATGGCTGGTCTTGGCCGGAGGGTAGACGGCATCGAGGCTCCAATCGAACGGGACGTGTGCGGCAGTTTCGATGTGCGGGCTCGGCATGGCAACGGTTCCATGCACCCTCACGTCGGCGTCGACGCAAGATGAAGCACCGGACTTGGTTCGGGTTGCATGCTTGGCCTGCGTCGTCGCCGGGCTGCGTTCGGACGTCTTGGTGCCGCGCGTTGTCGAGCGGGTGGTCTTCGACGCGTCCGAGGATGATCGGGTCCCGGCAGACGAGCAACCTGCGCCGACGACAAGCGCCACAGCAGTCGCACACGCGCCGAGCATGAGCCGTCTCGCAAGCACGCTCAGTACGACGTTCGACGATGCCTGCCGGTTCCGTTCCAGCCCAGTCGCTGCGACCTGGGCTCTTCTCGTCGGGGCGTGCTTCTGCGAGCGCGGTTTGCCGTGGTGTCCAGTCACCCACGCGCGGACGCTGGGACGAGTACCTCGACAAGGCGGGCGCGGTTTCCTTGTTGAGGCTGATGGCTCAACAAGCCCCCGCCAAGTCGCCGAACGAGCGCGGCGACGCACAGACACACCGAGGAGGCCTCATCGTGTCACGGCCTCTTCGATTATTTCGCCGTGTACCACGCCAATTCGTTCAGCCAGCGAGTTGTTGTTCCGCGTCTGACGACACCGTTCGTCATAAATCCGCAACCACTTGCTTGCCACACGTCTACTCGACGCGTTGCGCTTGCGTACGTCAAGAAGAACACCGGAGGCATCGTTCGTGGGCAGAACGGGAGCGGCCCGACAAGCTTCGGCAGCCGGTTCGTCTCGGCTTCGAACGCGGTCGCGGTCGGAGATTTGAGGACACCCCGCCCAGAGGCGATGAGGCCGGATGGGATGACATGGGCGTTGGGAGCGAACAGGTACTTGCAAATTCGCACGGCCGATGCGTCGATCGGTACGAGCCTCTTGTTCAGTTCTTTGATGCCCGCGTTCAGCTTCGCCAGCGGGATGGTCGCGTAGCGACGCGGGCACGGGCCGAGATGGGCAGCGATATTGACAGGACCGGTGCCGCCGTCGGAGACGCCAGTCCCTTCCCCTGAGATCGCGGCCAGGACAGCAGGCGGCCGCGGCGCCGGACGTGGATCGCGCCTCGTCAGGATGCCGGTGAAACCCGCAGCGACGACAAGCGCCACACTCACAACGCACGCTGCGAACACGTGACGCTTCGCAAGCACCACGCCGGTCAACCCTTCAGCTTCGTCGACACGTTGCCTGGTCCTGTCTGCCCTGGCGCGCTGTCGCCGATCGCGGCCGGCGCGAGTGTCACGGCGGTACGAGGTGACCTCAGGGCGCCAGCCTTCATCACATGACGCCAGTATGACGTTCGCGGCACTTGGCTGGTTCACGGACCGCACTCGTCAGGACGCGATGTTCTGTTGAGGGATCCGTCGTCTGACCCGTACCCGTCAGCCCTGCGGACCTGTCGTCCCGAGCCGAGGGTCGACGCCAACGGTGAGGACGTGTATCTCGCGCAGCCAGGCTGTCGTCGGGCTGGCGTCGAAGAATCCGTTGGCAACTGTGCCGCAGCCCCCGTCTATCACGGCGACCTTCTGCGAATCGTTGGCGAACGTCAAGAAGTAGGAGATCACGTCCCCGCCGTGCGGGTAGGCCAGCGGGTCGGCGCAACCGCCCGCACGGCCGGTGACTACTTGCTTGGATCGGAGCAGCCGGTTCGCGTCTCGTTCGAGTTGCGCGGCGGCGTTCCCTGACAGCACGCGAGAGACGGCAAGTTGCTGGACCGACGAGTATTTGCAGAATCGCACGTTGCGAGCGGCGATCGGTACGAGTGTGTTGGCGAGACGCTGCGTCATCCCTCCTATATACCGATGAGCCTCATTGATCTGATATGCGCCGTTCTCCGCCTTCACCTGCGTGGGTGCGCACGGGCCGAGCTGTCGAACAAGCGCCGCACGCACCGGGCCGGTTCCACCACCGTGTTCACTGGTCGGACCTCGAGGGATTGTCGTGGTCGCGGCGTTCGCGGTCGTCGGAGACGCTTCCTTACCTCCGCCGTTCGAACATCCCGCGACGAGGAGGGCGAAGGCTGCGAGCAAGGCACATGCGGAGAACCGCTTCGAGGGCATCGTGGTCAGTACGACGCCGGCCGAGACTTGCCGGTTCCCTGAGGTGACCTTCTCATCTGGGTCGACGTGCTCGGGGTGACAGTCACCCGCACGCCAACGCCTGAACCGGAGAAGCCGCGTCGGCAGTGGATCAAATCGAAGAGCACGATGTTGCGCCTGTCGGACCTTTTCCGTTGCTTGGGGGACCGAGCGAGCCGATATCGACCGTGGTCGGAGTGCCTGCGCCGGGACTGAGCGTTGACGGAGGGATCATCTTGCAACGGGTGTAGGCCGCGAGTTCGTCGAGCCACGTAGGAGTCGCGAGCGCAAGGATCACGCCGTTCGACACGTAGCCACACCCGGTAGCGGTGACGTTGACGTGGCGGGTACGGCTCGCGCAAGGTCACGTACACCGGACCCGGACCGCAAGGTCCGGTTGGATGTTGCGCCATGCCGCCACGCCCAGGGGGAACAAAGAGCGAATTTGTGGCGTCCTCGATGAGTGTCGACCCAGAGCCCGACAACAACACGGCGCGACCGACTGGCTGTTGATCCACGCCGTACTTGCAGACCCGCACCGACAACGCCGCGATCGGAACGAGTTTGTTGCCAAGTTCTCGAACGTCAGCTCCAGTCGACGTTTCGTCCCCATACCTCGACGGGCACGCTCCGAGGTTGATCGCGACCGGCGCCGGCGAAACGGTTGTCGTCGTTGTCGCGGCCGTCGAAGATGTGGTGACCTTCGTGGTCGTCGCAAACGCGTGCTTCAAACCGCCGCCGGAGCATCCGGCGAAAAGTTCGGCGAAGGCGAAGGCCAACACACAGAGGAAGAACCGGTTCGCATCGCGTGCTCAGTATGACGCTCGCCAAGTCCGGCCGGTTCCCTGACCGCACGGAGTGGCACGCCGTCGGCGATGAACTCATCGATGGGTCGTCTGAGGTGTGCTGGTCGTCCCAGCCGACCCGTCGTCAACCCGGACCCGCGGGTTGTTCCGGGCGTTGACCGTGGTTGGAGTAGTGAATCGTGTCTAGCCGTTGAGCCAGGTTTTGGACGGACGGACAGTGAGGAAGCCGTTGGTTGCCACGTTGACGCCGCATCCATAGGTCTCGATGCTGACCTGTTGCGAGTCGCTCGCAAAGATCAACAACGTCGCGTCGACTTGACGGCAGCCGAACCCACCAGGAGGAAGAGTGAACTTTTGGAATCCGTTCGCTTGTGTCGCGAGTCGAGCGGCAGCAATCGACTGGCCGAGCGCGCTGCTTGCGAGTCGTCCTTGAGGGCCGTAGTTGCACAGCCGTACGTTCACGGCAGCGATGGGCACCAGCCGTTCGGCGAGGCCCGCCACGCCGGCGTTGCGGAATTCGAGTAGTTGCGGGGAATCAGGACCGACCGGGCACTGAGCGAGGTTCCGAACGACAGGCGAACGCGACACGGTCGTCGGTGTCGCGGCCGTCGATGATGTGGTGGCGATCGTGGTCGTCGCAGACACCTGCTTCCCACCGCCGCTGGAGCATCCGGCGACAAGAACGGCGAAGGCGAGGGCCGACGCACAGAGGAAGGACCGGTTCGCGGGCATCGCGTGCTCAGTATGACGCTTGGTCATCGTTGCCGGTTCGCTGTGCCGAGCGCGGAATTGCCACGTCGCCCCGGTTGTCGCCTCGTCGGTCGGGGTGGTGCGACCGACGCAGCCGGCAGGTACGCGCGGGCGGTGTGTGCGAGTGTGGCCGCCATGGAGGTACGGGTGGCCACCGCCGGGGATGCGGCCGCGTTGTCGCGAGTCCACGCTGAAACATGGGAGGACACCTACGTCGGCCAGGTGTCCGATGCACTCGCCCACGAGCGGATCGCGAAAGCCGGCGGGCGCGACTGGGCCGAGTACGGCGAGATGCGGACCAGGACCGGAGGCGGGGTCGTGGTGTTGATCCGAGATCAGCAGGTCGTCGGGTTCTGCGAGTTCGGACCGACCGAGGACGCCGACGACGATCCGCAGCGAATCGGTCACATCATGCGCTTGTACGTCCATCCGCGCCACCAAGGTCGCGGCGGCGGGAAGTTGCTGGTCGAGTCCGCGTGTGCGCGCCTCGCCGGCGATGGGTACGACGAGGCAACCCTGTGGACGCTGGAGGCTCCGTCCAACCGTGCACACGGCTTCTACGCCCACCTCGGATGGACCAACGAGGGCATCCGCAACGGTGGACAGTCGCCTGACGTCCGCTACCGACGCCGTCTCGCCTAGCGGCGACCAACTTCCGCCCGCACACGACGGCAGACCGACCGGGCTGGCGTTGCGCACCGACACGATCACGTCGACCGGCAGGCGGTTCGGCGTCCCGGGCCGCGCGGCGCGCACGGCCACCGCTCGGTCACGTATGGGCCGGTGGAGGACGGCGCAAACGTTGCGGGAAATGCGGGCTAGCCGGCCGAGAAGGTGACGACTGCCGCGTGCCAGTGCTGGCGGGACGACAGGGTGCCACCGACCGCGAACGCACCGTCGGACGAGACGATCTTGAACTCCGGGTTGATCGTCATCTGCGCGTTCGCCGACCGGGATCGCACGCCGCCCAGGTGCGTGTAGCCGGCGTCGGCCTCGAACGTCGCGCCACCGTCGTGCATCACGACGCCGAAGACGAGCTCCGCCGGGCGTGTCGTTCGAGGTGTGCGCCCGGAGTCGATCGCCGCGCTGTTCGCGCTGGCGACGCTCACCTTGTCGGGGCGTGCCGACGATCCCAGACCGGAGAAGTCGTTGGCGGTCGACACCGTCGTGCCGTCGAAGGACGGATACCGGATCGTGATCGTGGCGCCCGGACCGAGCTCGGCGTCGGCGTGCACGGCGCAGACGATGAGCCGTTCGGTCCCGAGGCTGTTCACGTCGGTGCGGTACACGTCGCCGCGGCTGTCGCGGCACGACACCGGTCCCGCGGCGCTGCTCGCCGATGTCGAGACGATCACGGTGCGGCCCGCGGCGACCGCATGGCCGGACGGCACGGTCAGTGTGATGTTCGAGTTCGCCGACGCCGTCTTCGACGCCGTCGTGATGTTCTGTCCGGTGATCGATTCTGGCGCGGCGGAAACCGTCTGCGTGGCGACCGACGCGACACAGGGGCCGACGCAGACCTGTATCGACGCGGTGGCACCACGATCGGTCAAGGTCTTGATGGTGACGTCGTGGGCCGTGTCGGTGAACGTCTCACCGGCCCGCAAGGCACCGGGTGTGAGCAGTTCGGTGTCGTCGGTCTGCACGTGTGCGACCTGGCGAATCCAGACTCCGGACAGGCCGACGTCGTAACCGACCGACGCCCGGCGGTCGATCGCGAACAGCGTGCCGTCCGCGGCCCGGACATGGATCAGCTCGGTCGATCCCGCGACCAGCGGATCTTCTGAGGCGGTCAACGCGATCGTCGCGGTGCCGGTGGTGACGGTCCGAACTTCGGCGTTCGGAATCCAGCCCAACATGTATTTGTGTTCGGCGTCGTAGCCGTGGTCGGCCGACGGGTCGCCCATGACGTCGGTGGGGTCGCCGTACTCGATGAGACAGCCCGCCGAGACCGGCGCCGCGCCGCACGCAGACGCCCCCGCGTGCATCAGGCCGAGGTTGTGGCCGAGCTCGTGTTCGATGACACCTGGGAGCACGGTGCCGTTGAGGAAGACGCCGTTCGCGCGGATCCAGGCCATCCCTGAGAAATTGCAGGCCTGATCAGGGGTGTAGACGACAAGGTTGGTGTAGTTCGACGCGACGTATCCGTGCTGGGCGGCGGCCGCGGCTGCGGCGCTGAGTTCGGTGGCGAGGTCGCAGCTGCGGACGCCGTCGTAGTACCCGTAGACCGTGCCGGTGAGCGCGACCTGCCCGCCGGACATTTGCGAATACCAGTCCGCGACGGATTTCGTCGCGCCGAACGTCGAGGACTGCACCGCCGCTTTGCTCACCGGTTCGGCGGTCGTTCCGGGAAGGCGGAGCAGCACCACCGCGACGCGCATGGATCGCACCACGGGCGCGGCACGCGTCGCGACGACCGGCGAGACGGCCGACACCACAACCGATGCGTCCAGGCGTGCGCCGCGCATGCGCACCTGCTGTCCTGCGAGCGCGACGACCTGCGCGTGTTCCGATGGCGGCACCATCAACGGCACCGCCGCCGACGCGGTACGCAACTCGGTCTGCATGATCATCGCACCGGTCGCGAAGTTGTCGCCGTGCGCGACCATCAACGTGCCTTCGAGGCCCGGGCCGACGGTCGTGTGGCGCGGGGCGAGACGTTCGGCGGACGCGATGGACAAGCCCGACGCGCCGATGACCGCGGTCGCGGTGACCAGCACGGCGAGCGTTGCGGATCGACGAGTAAGCGGTCGCATCGCGGGCCGTCCGTCCGTGGGCCGGGGGCCCGGGTCTGGAAACGGCGTGCGAGGACCGACGTGTTCTGCGGTCCGGGATTCCGGCCCACTGCAGATGCCCACTATGGGCCGATACGCGCAGGTCGTCCAGGTCCATACGGCTCATATCCGTGGCCCGACGCGCCGAGGTCGGTTGCGGTCGCTGCGAAGACGGCACACTGAAGCGACGAGCCGGACGACAGCGAGGAGCGATGAGCGTGGAGGCCGCCTTCTTCGATCTCGACAAGACGGTGATCGCCACCAGCTCGGTGATGGCGCTCGGCGGCCGCTTCTACAAAGAAGGCTTGATTTCGAAACGCACCATCGTTCGTGGCATCTACGCGCAGGTCGTATACCTGCTCCTCGGAGCCGACGACGAGAAGATGGAACGCATGCGCGAAGCGATGTTGGCGCTCACGAAAGGTTGGGATCAACAGCGTGTCAGCGACATCGTGCGGGAGACGCTCGACGACGTCCTCACCCCGATCATCTACGCCGAGGCGCTCGAACTCATCGAGGAGCACAAAAAGGCCGGCCGAAAGACGGTGATCATCTCGTCGTCGCCGATCGAAACAGTTGAGCCGCTCGGCGAGCATCTCGGCGTCGACGACGTCATCGCGACGCGCGCCAAACTCGACGCGCAAGGTCGCTACACCGGCCAGCTCGAGTTCTACGCCTACGGTCCCCACAAGGCCGACGCGATCCGCGAGATGGCCGTGAAAGAGGGCATCGACCTCGCGAACTCGTACGGCTACTCGGACTCGATCACCGACCTGCCGATGCTCGAGCTGGTCGGCAACCCGGTGGCGGTGAATCCGGACCGCGAACTCACCCGCGTCGCACGCGATCGCGATTGGGAGATGCGGTGGTTCCAGCATCCGGTCCGACTGCGAGATCGCGTCCCCGTCCCGCCGAAAGGACCGACCTTGGCGGCCGGCAGTGCGGCCGCCGCGGTCGGGACAGGTATTGCGTTGTACGTGTGGCTACGCCGGCGCACGCTCGGAGCGGACTGACGGTCGCCGGCACACGACTCAGGCGGCGCGGACCTTCTTTGCGATCACCGCGCCGAGCGCGATCACGACGAGCAACAACAAGAGCTTCTTCACGGGGGATCCTCCTGGGCTGACGGGGCGAGCGCAGCGTACCAACCGGTCTGCCGCTTCGCCCGGCCGGGTCGGGATCGACACAGTTTGGAGTACCGATGGCCCATAGGCACCGAGGCGTTGACACGTCCGACGAGATCTCCGTCAACCCGCTGTTTTCCAGGCTGGGCGGCGACTCGATCCCCCGTTGGCGCATCCCCGACGACGAGATGATGCCCGAGACGGCATATCAGATCATCCACGACGAACTGTTCCTCGACGGCAACGCCCGCCAGAACCTGGCGACGTTCGTGACGACCTGGATGGAGCCGCAAGCAACCCAGCTCTACTTGGAATCGTTCGACAAGAACATGATCGACAAGGACGAGTACCCGCAGACCGCGGCGATCGAGGAACGGTGCTTGCACATCCTTGCCGACTTGTGGAACGCGCCCGAATCCCACGTGGCGATCGGCACGTCGGCGATCGGATCTTCCGAAGCGTGCATGCTCGGCGGGCTCGCGTTCAAGCGGCGCTGGCAGCACGCACGACGCGCCGCGGGCAAGTCGACCGATACGCCCAACCTCGTGTTCAGCTCCGCCGTCCAGGTGGTGTGGGAAAAGTTCGCGAACTACTGGGAGGTCGAACCGCGCTACGTGCCGATCACCAAGGAAAAGCCGTACCTCACCCCTGAACGCATGCTCGAAGCCGTCGACGAGAACACGATCGGTGTCGTGCCGATCCTCGGTGTCACCTACAACGGTGTGTACGAGCCGGTGCAAGAACTCGCCGGCGCGCTCGACGATCTGCAGGTCCGAACTGGTCTCGACGTTCCGATCCACGTCGATGCGGCATCGGGAGGATTCATCGCGCCGTTTCTCGACCCGGACCTCGTCTGGGACTTTCGCGTCCCCCGTGTGCATTCGATCAGCGCGTCCGGACACAAATTTGGGCTGGTCTATCCGGGCCTCGGATGGGTCGTGTGGCGCAAACGCGAATACGTTCCCGACGAGCTGATCTTCAACGTCACCTATCTCGGCGGCAATATGCCGACACTGGCGTTGAACTTCTCCCGGCCGGGCGCGCAGGTGCTCTTGCAGTACTACAACTTCTTGCGCCTCGGACGTGAGGGGTACCGCCGCGTCATGCAGGCGTCGAAGGACGCGGCAACCTATCTCGCCGCGACGCTGGCACAGATGGACGAGTTCGAAGTCCTCACCGACGGCACCGACATGCCGCTCGTCACCTGGACGACGACCGGCGATCGGAACTGGACGCTCTACGACCTGTCGGCCAAGCTGCGCGAACGCGGTTGGCAGGTGCCCGCCTATCCGATGCCGGCCGACATCCAAGACATCATCGTGATGCGCGTCGTGTTCCGCAACGGCGTGTCGTTGGATCTCACCCGCATGCTCATCGACGACCTCACCGCCGCGCTGGCGTTCCTCGAGGCGCTCCCCACCCCGACACCACAAGCCGAGAGCGCGACGACCACGTTCCATCACTGACCGCTCGTCGGCGGTTCGTGGTGTCGGCCCGGTCGGCACACGATGTGTTCCGAACCGGGCCACGCCCGACGGTCAACCCGCGGCGGGCCCGGTCACGTCGAAGTCTTCGGCCGTCCGGCATGCCGACGGTGGGCGCGTGAGACGGTGCCGGTGCGCGGAGTTCCGCCACCGGCATCGTCTCGTACGGCCCCGTGTTCGTCAGACCGCGAGCAGGTCGCGGGCGCCCGTGTCGGCGCTCGGGTGACGCAGCTTCGACATGGCACGCGCCTCGATCTGGCGGATCCGTTCGCGTGTCAGGTTGAAGTACTCGCCGACCTCTTCGAGGGTGCGGGGTTCTCCGCGGTCCAGACCGAATCGCAGGGCGAGGATCTGCCGTTCGCGCTCGTCGAGCGGAGCCAGGAGCTTCTCGATCTCTGCCGGCAGCAACGCGGTGGCTGCAACCTCGAACGGCGACTCGGCCGAGCGGTCCTCGACGATGTCGCCGAGCTCGGCGTCGCCGTCTTCGCGCAACGGTTCCGACAGCGACAGCGGTTCGGCCGCGAAGCGCAGCGCCTCGGTGACCTTGTCTTCTGGCATCTCGACCTCGGCCGCGAGCTCGCAGAGCGTCGCCGGCCGGCCGAGCTTGAGCTCCAGGCGCGAACGTGCCTTTTGCAGGCGGGCGAGGGTGTCGCCCGCGTGCACCGGCAACCGGATCGTGCGCCCGGTGTTCGCGATGCCCCGTGTGATCGCCTGGCGTATCCACCAGGTCGCGTAGGTGGAAAACTTGAAACCTTTGCGCCAGTCGAACTTCTCGACTGCGTGCATCAAGCCGAGGTTGCCCTCTTGGATGAGGTCCAGGAGAGGTAGTCCCGACGCCTGATACTTCTTGGCGATCGAAACCACCAGCCGCAGGTTCGATTGCACGAACGTGCGTTGCGCCTC
>Ga0182024_10008292_pt1 | contig 21999 bp, 16 predicted proteins | sample P32metaG_FD_120480 | JGI IMG/M metagenome (GOLD analysis project Ga0182024, IMG submission 120480) | Permafrost microbial communities from Stordalen Mire, Sweden - P3-2 metaG (Illumina Assembly) | ecosystem: Environmental > Terrestrial > Soil > Wetlands > Permafrost | place: Sweden: Stordalen...
GCCGGTGTAAGCGCCGTTGAAGCGGACGACATGGAAGCCCTGGTCCTCGACCCAGATGCGGCCGAGGAAGCGTCCCTTGCCGGCGTGAGGTTGCGGAGTGACATCGAAAACCAGGCAGCGGACTTCGCCCAGGAATTCCTGGCGAACGTAATCGAACTTGTAGTTCTTCTGATTGAAACCGTCGTTATCGATATAGATCATCTGCAAGAAGCCGCGAGGCAGGAACTCCATCTGGAGAGAGAAAACGTTTCCAAGACCGCCAAAGACCTTCTGCTTGAACCCACCGCCCTGGCCCTGTGTGGCCAGGGGCTCGAGTTCAACGCCCTTGGCCAGTTCGGCGCGGCCGAGAAAGTACCGGTCGCCGCTGGGCACGGTGCCTAGCTTTTCATCAGCACGCATTTGCTGAATATAGGTCTCCACCAAGGGGGAATATTGGTGGAGCTTCTGAAGATCAGCGTTCTCTTGCGTCACGACTTTTTCAATGACCTGATCAAGCGAATTTTGCGGGGTCTGAGCCGCCAGCGGCATGGCGCAAAGCGTCAGGACTGCAAGAAACATCTTCGAACTTTTCATGGTGCCTCCGAAAAAATTTTAGAATGCAATTTGGAATTCGATGTGAACGGTGGCAGGAAAGTCCACCGGTTTGCCGTCCTGAAGTGCCGGCTTAAAACGAATTTGCTGTGCCGCCTGGATGGCCGCTTCATCCAGCCCGTGACCCAGACCTTTGGTTACGCGGATGACTTGCACCGGCCCGGACGCCGGGAAGACCACCTGAACCAGCACATCCCCCTCGATGCGGAGCTTGCGGGCCTCGTCGGTGTACTGAGGCTTGGGCTTTTCGAGGATAACGACCTCTTGCACTGCCGCGGCAGTGTCCGCCTGCTTGGGTTTCGGTGCGCCGGCGTCGGCCGAAGCCGTCTGGAACCCGCCGGACTGAACCGTGCCGCGAGATGGGCTGGCGGGAGAAGTAGGAGCGATGGCCACGCCATTACCGAAGCCTGAGCTGGCGACCGTACCGCGAACGCCATTGGCGCCGCCCGTGCCATTCCCGTAGCCCGGTCCGGGCGGGAGTGCGGGTGAACCAAAATGCCCGATATTCGGGCGCTTGTTCGGATTGCTGTCTCCGGGCAAGCCCTTGGGATCGCCGAAGCCGCCTGTTTGCACTTGTTCGATAGGTTTATCAACCGTCGCAGGGGCGGCGCTGCCGGTCGTGAGATTGCCGGTCTTCACCGGCTCGCGGGGCTTCGCCGGTTCAGGCGGCGCTTCGAATTTGGCTTCCGTCAGGGCCTGGTTTATGCGGGGCACTTCCGGGGCCTTGACCTCCGGTATCTCGACTGGCTTAGGCTTAACCGCAACGAGTGGCCGGGGCGCAATCAGCTTGGCGACGCGCTGAGGCTGAGGGGGCTGCTCGATCGGAGGCGGAGGCGTCGGAAGAGCCCTGGCGCGGACCACCGGCGGCTTCGGAGGGAGCTGCACCTCGGTCTGCGGAGCGGCGATGGGCACCACTTCGTAGGCGATCTTGGTGACTAGCTTGTCCGGAAAAAACATTGGGATCGCGACCAGGAAGGCTGCCACAGCAGCTTGGAAAATGGTACTCGTCAGCAACGCACTCAAGCGAGGCTTGGTCTCCGGAAGAGTGTCCAAACGCGCACTGACGGGCTTCTGGCCAATGAGGCTCTTCCAGGCCTCAGGATTGGGAGCGGTCGCCCCGGCAGGCCGATAGCTGAGCTGAAGATTCCCCTGCGTTAACTGCGTCACGGTGATAGCCATAATTAAGTTCGCCTATTTATGATGAAGATTCTGCGTCCGAGATGTGCATCGCGCCGACTTTATTCTTAGAATTTCGATGACTGCTTCGCGTACTGGGTACAGGACCTCGTGCTGCAGGCCGGCTAGAGTACGGTTCGAACGGGACCAGCGTACTGGGAACTAAAAAGGTCCAGAATAGAACTATCGTACCAGTGTGGCTTACTTGCAAAGGGACAGAAACCGACGGGCCAGTGGCGCGTCCAGACTTGGCTTTTGGACCGCACAGCCTCACTGTCATTCGGCTCTCTCACCTCGAGTGAGCTGGGCAGGTTGGGCTATAGAAGACTAGCACCAAAACTGTCCCAAGGCTACAACCCGAAAAACCGGGCAGTGTTGCAGGCGAAAGATCGTACATAAAGGAGTGTGCACATATAGACAGATGCCACCGCCCGCGAGGGGGTTGGGGGTGATCCGGCTCGCTCGGACGCAACAGTAAATGGCGCCGGCTTCGGGAACGGGCGCCGCTCTAGACCAAGCTTCGAGGGCGGCGTGGCTTGGCGGAAGCGCCGCCACCATGGGGCCGACGAGTTGAATGTCGCGGGCGCTGTTCAGAATGCTCCTCCACCGTCGTGAGTGACGATGTGGACATCGACGGCGGGAGCTTCTCGCAGAAAGCGGTGTACCGCCGACAGATAAAACAATTTGTGCAAGCCCTTGACGGCGGAGCGTCCAAAGATCACCTGAGTGATGTGCTTCTGGCGCACCACCTCGGCCACCGCGTCGGCGATATTTCGCCCCTGGGTCTTTACGACCTTGGCGCCGAGATCTTCGGCGAACTGAACATTGGCGGCGAGGGATTTTTGTCTGTCGCCGGCCGCATCCGCTCCGACATCGACATAGATCACGTAAAACTCGGCATCGAGACGGCGGGCCATGCGCGCACCGCGCGCGATGAGGAACTGAGCCGTGGGGTTTGAGGAAATGCATACCGCCAGGCGCTCGCGGACCGCCCAGTTATCGTCGATCTCCTTAGCAGCCATGTAGGATTCCAGGCTGCGGTCGACGTGCTCGGCGACCTGGCGCAGGGCGAGTTCACGCAGGGCAATGAGGTTTCCGCCACGGAAGAAATTCTTGAGAGCCTGATCCACCTTTTGCGGGCTGTAGACATCCCCGCGTCGGAGCCTGTTCTGCAGCGCCTCCGGGGTCAGATCCACCATCACCGTTTCGTTGGCCATCAGGGGGACCCAATCGGGCACGGTCTCGCGGACGGTGATCCCGGTGATGGTGTGTACGGTCGGCGCGAGACTTTCCATGTGCTGGATATTCAAAGTGGAAAGCACATCGATTTTGGCCGCCAGAATCTCCTGCACGTCCTCGTACCGTTTCCGGTGTTTACTGCCGGGAATATTGGTATGCGCGAGTTCATCCACCAAGACCACCTGGGGATGACGGGCCAGGATAGCGTCGACATCCATTTCCTCAAAGATGGTTCCGCGGTATTCGAGTTTGCGGCGCGGAACAGCTTCGAGCTGCTGAGCGAGCTCAACGATGCCTTTGCGATCGTGCGTCTCGACAATGCCAATCACGACATCTTCGCCGCGGCTGGCGCGTCGGATGCCTTCGCTCAACATGCTGTAGGTTTTGCCCACGCCTGGCGCATAGCCGAGAAAGAGCTTGAAATTGCCCTTGGTCTTCTCAGGAGGCGAGGCTTTGTCCAGCCATTCTTCCGGTTTCTTCGACATGGTTTGGGTTTCCCGCCGGATGCGAGCAGCCTGCGCTACAATACCGGCATGCGTCGGCGCCTACCGGTCCAAATTCTGCGGATTGCGGCGGCGCTGGCCATTATTCTCGCAATTGTCTTTCTCTATGAGAAGGTATTTCCCGTCAACCAAACGGCCGTAGCCCTGACGTTTCTGCTGGCTATCTTAGCAGTTTCCACGGTTTGGGGGTTCGCGGTATCGGCCTTCATGTCCGTCGTCGCCATGGTGGCCTTTAACTATTTCTTTCTGCCGCCGACGGGCTCGTTCACCATCGCTGACCCGCAGAACTGGGTGGCGCTGTTCGTTTTCTTGGCGACTTCCCTGATCGCCAGCGAACTGGGCACGCGGGCGCGCCAGCAGACCGAAGAGGCGGAACGCCGGCGGAGGGAGGTTGAACGACTGTACGCGTTCAGCCAGAGCCTGCTGGTTTCCGGGAACGTGATGTCTCTGCTCAACGCGATCCCCAACCACCTGGTCGAGACGTTCAGCCTGGGCGCGGCGGCACTGTATTTCGATTACAAGCAGAAATTCTATCGTTCCGGCAGTGCAACCGTCTTCAGCGAGGAGGAGTTGAAGCAAGCGACGGCACGCGAAGAGCCGGTGATCGATGAGGGCCGCAGTATGAGCTTCGTGCCCGTGCGGATGGGAGGGCGCGCCATCGGCAGCCTGGGAATCTCCGGACGGCCGCTTTCACGGCAGACGCTCGAAGCGTTGGGCACCTTGATCGCCATCGCTTTTGAGCGCGCGCGCGCGGTCGAGGAACTGGGCAAGACGGAAGCCTTGCGAGAGGGAGAGCAGTTGAAATCCGCGCTACTCGATTCGGTGACCCACGATTTTCGCACGCCGCTAACTTCGATCAAAGCCTCGGTAACCAGCCTGCTGGAGGCGGCGGAAAATACCAGCAGCCAGCAGCGGGAACTGCTCACGGTGATTAACGAGGAATGCGACCGGTTAAACCAGCTCGTGGGGGACGCCGCCGAGATGGCGCGGCTGGACGCGGGCGAATTCGAGTTGCAGCTGGAACCGAATTCAATGAAAGAAATCGTTGCCGCTGCCCTGCAACACTGCAAGACTGTTCTGGGCAACCGGCCGGTGCACGTGGATATTGCGGCGGACGTGCCGCCTGTGCGGGCGGATTTCGCGCGGGTGAAAGACGTGTTGGTGCGGCTGATCGAGAATGCCAGCGTCTATTCGCCGCATGACGAGCCCATCACGATCACCGCCGAGGTGACCGGCGATGAACTAACGATCAGCGTGGGCGATCGAGGGCCGGGAATCGAACAGATGGAATTGGGCTTGATCTTCGACAAGTTTTACCGCGGCAAGGACCAACGTTACCTGGTGCAAGGCACGGGCATGGGCCTGCCGATCGCCAAAGCCATCGTGGAAGCTCATGGCGGCGCCATCGGAGTGACCAGCCAACTCGGGCATGGTTCCGTCTTCTCCTTCACTCTGCCGCTCGATCGAAGCGCGGCGGCGGTGCAATGACCGCTGCGACCATCCTGGTTGTAGACGACGAGCCGCAAATCCGCCGCGTAATGCGGGCCACGCTTACCGCCCACGGGTACGCCATCGTGGAAGCGCGGGACGGCCAGGAGGCGCTCGAAAAGATGCAGAGCGAACGGCCGGACCTGGTGATTCTGGATGTGAACATGCCGGTGCTGGACGGGCTGGAGACCTGCCGCGCCATTCGCGCCGGGTCGAACGTGCCGGTGATCATGCTGACGGTGCGCAGCGCCGAAAAGGACAAGGTACGCGCTTTGGACGCCGGAGCGGACGACTACATCGTAAAACCTTTTGGCATTCAGGAACTGCTGGCGCGGATTCGCGCAGCGCTCAGACGGTCGCCGAGCGGCGAAGTGGAGAACGTGGTCTCCTCGAAGGGCTTTGCCTTTAACTTTGAGAGCCGGGAAGTCACAGCCAACGGGAAGCCCGTACACCTGACGCCCAAGGAATTTGAAGTGCTCCGCGAGCTGGTGACCCACCGCGGGAAGCCCATTTCACACCGGCGGTTGCTGCAGGCCGTCTGGGGGCCGGACTATGGCGAGGAGACGGAACTTTTGCGGGTGGTCATCAACCAGTTGAGGAAGAAGATCGAGCCGGATCCGGCCAAACCTAAATACATCCTCACCGAGCCCTGGGTCGGCTACCGGTTCGTGCTGGCTTCGGAGTCTCGCGCCGCCGGTTCACGCGATGAAGCGTGAATTCCTGCGGCGGCAGGGAGCTTGGCCGGGAAGGGTGCGAGCCGATCCGAGCAAGATTGACCGGTGAAATCACGTGTGTTAGCATCCCACCGTTCGCAAACGAACAAGGATAATAAACAGAAAATAAGCAAAATGAGGAGATTCATGAAGAACATGCGATTGTTTTTGGCTATTGCTTTGTGCTTCGGGTTTGTGGCCTTTGCGGTCTCCGCGCATGCCCAAGCCGGAGCGGTGCAGACGTTCAAGACTTCCGGGGGAGACGTCAAGATCACTCCGGTGTATCACGCGAGCTTGTTCATCGAGGCTGGCGGCAAGGTCATTTACATCGACCCGGTCAAGCCTGGCAACTTTGCAGGACTGCCGAAGGCCGACCTGATTCTCATCACCCACGATCACGGCGACCACGTTGACCATGACGGAACGTCGATCAACGTCGTCAAGAAGGACGGCACGGAGATCTGGACGCCAGCGGCGGTGCACGAATTCATAACCGCCTCGACCGTGATGGGGAACGGCGAGACCAAGAAGTGGGGGAAGTTCACGATCGAAGCGGTTCCCGCGTACAACACGGTGCGAGGCCCGGCGGCCGGAAAGTTCTTCCATCCGAAGGGCGTCGGCAACGGCTACGTGATCACCTACGGCGGCAAGCGCTTCTACTTCTCCGGAGACACCGAAGCGGAGCCGGAGCTTAAGGCGCTCAAGAAGATCGATGTGGCTTTCATTTGCATGAACCTGCCCTACACGATGACGACGGACGAAGCCGCGGACCTGGTGAAAGCGATCAACCCCAAGGTAGTGATTCCGTACCACTACCGCGCCATGCCCGCGACGGATCTGAACGCCTTCAAAGAGAAGCTGGCAGGCACGAAGATTGACGTTCGCCTGCTGGATTGGTACCCGAAGGAGTCCTAACGCAACTGGATCGTGCGGTCGTTTAGGTGGGTCGCTTGCCTGCGTGGCGAGCGACCCACTTTTTTTGTGCAAGGCACGCACTGCGGCGAAGGGCCGCCTCGCGCTGTGCGGCGGTTCTGACCGGGTAAGCAATCATGGCTACAGCTGAAAACCCCACACTTGCCGGACGCGTGGCGTTCACCTATCCCGATTTTAGGCGTTACGAATACGCGCGATTTTTCATCACGGTAGCGCTGGAAATGCAGTCCGTCGCGGTCGGTTGGCAGATCTACGACATCACTAGGCGACCGTTCGATCTGGGGCTGGCGGGCTTGGCGCAGTTCCTCCCAGGATTATTGTTGTTTCTGGTGTCAGGTCACGTGGTGGATCGCTTTGATCGGCGGAAGCTGCTGGCACTGTGCTATAGCGGGTTTGCGCTGTGCTCGGCGCTGCTGCTGGGCATCGCCTGGCGAGGAATACACGCGGTTGCCGCCATCTATGCAGTGCTCGTGCTGGTCGGCGTGGTTCGCTCGCTGAACGGCCCGGTGACCCGAGCCATTTTGCCGCAACTCGTTGCCGAAGAGCACTTCCCGAACGCCATCGCCTGGCACTCGACGATTTTTCAAGCTGCAACCATTCTGGGACCGGCCGTGGGAGGGCTGGCCTACGCACTGTTTCGCGGGCCTTCGGGCGTGTATGCGATGGCCACCATTACAGCCATGACCGCCGTGGCATCCACCATGCGGATCCAGACGCGAGGGAAAGCGCGGCGGCGCGAGCCGGTCAACTGGAACACGGTTATGGCGGGTCTGCATTACATCTGGGAACGGAAGCTGGTGTTGGGCGTCATCTCGTTGGATCTATTTGCCGTTTTATTAGGAGGAGCGGTAGCGCTGCTTCCCGTCTACGCGCGGGACATTCTGAGGACCGGCCCCTGGGGATTGGGCCTGCTGCGCACCGCTCCCGGAGTCGGCGCGGCAGCGATGGCCATTCTGTTGGCCCATCGGCCTCTGCGCGGGCGGGTAGGGGGCACGATGTTGTGGTGCGTGGGAGGGTTCGGTGTATTTACGATTGTCTTCGGGCTTTCCCGCAGCTTGGTCGTGTCGCTTCTGGCATTGCTGCTGGTTGGGGCGACGGACATGGTGAGCGTGGTGGTTCGCGCCATGCTGGTGCAACTGGCCACGCCGGACGAAGTCCGCGGGCGGGTCAACGCGGTGGAGATGATTTTCATTGGCGCGTCCAATGAGTTTGGGCAGTTCGAGTCCGGGGTGACGGCGAATTGGTTCGGAACCGTTCCGGCGGTGGTGCTGGGCGGGATTGGGACATTGATTGTGACGGCGCTGTGGGCCTTGGGATTCCCTGAGCTACGACGAGCGGAGTAGTTACAGACGAGAACATCTCATTCATATTTAATGAGTTAGCAAAACTCCTTAGACCTCGATTCTGCGAGCTTGACAACTGCGGCAACTTTCTGCAGAATCCCCTGCGGCGAATAAAAAGCGAATATTAGACACCCATATTTTACGCTCGCTATTGGTTCCTTCATGGCCCTCACTGCTTTACGCTCGAAGCTCGAATCGGCTCTCGCTGGGCGCGTCCTCGCTCCATTTGCCTATCGCGACCGCAAGGTCATGGAAACGGTTTCCGTTGGAATCCCGACGGTGGATTCCCTGGCTGGCGGTCTGCCGCGCGGGGGGCTGACGGAAATTTGTGGGGCGCCTTGCTCTGGCCGGACCAGCCTGTTGCTTTCGGCTTTGGCCTCTCGAACGGCTGAGGCGGAAGCGTGCGCACTGGTGGACGGACGCGACGGCTTCGATCCCCATGCTGCGGAAGCGGCCGGCGTGGAGTTGAAGCAGTTGCTTTGGGTACGCTGCCGGAACATCGACCAATCGCTGCGCGCCACCGACCTGCTGCTACAGGGTGGAGGATTTGGCTTGATCGCCCTCGATCTAAGCGACATTCCGCCGGAAACCATCCGACATGTTCCGCTCAATGTGTGGTTCCGTTTCCGGCGCGCAGTGGAAGATTCGCCGACGGTTCTGATGCTTCTCGAGCAGGAATCGAACGCCAAGACGTGCGCTTCATTGGTTCTGCAACTGGGCGCCGGACTCGCTCGTTGGTCTAGGACACCAATGCCGACACCGGACAGGGACGCCGCGAGCCTTTTCCGGCATCCCGCCGCATGCTTGCTCGACAGTCTGGAGGCCCACGCCGAGGTGCTCAGCTCTCGTATGCAACCGGCCAGCGGGGTCGTTGGGGCGATCGACGCCATCGGAATGCCAAGCGCCGCAGGGATGTCTGCGGCAGGTATGGCCGGGCCAGCGGGGATGTTTGCCAGCAAAGCGCTGTGGGGCTATTTCAGCGGCGTGGCTACCAATTCAAGGGCAATTTCAAAGACGAATCGAAGCGCGAATCGAAGGTGAGATGAAGCTTCACCACACGGTGAAAATTTCGCGGCTTCCCGCCCCTTCTTTGGAGGGGCCTTTGAGAGGGCATTCTCTGTCGCATTTTTATGGCGTTTGCTTCCATCTACGTTCCCGGGGTTTCGGTGCAAGCCGTGGTGCGCGCCGAACCCGCTCTTCGCGGCTGCGCGATTGCGCTCGTCGACGGAACTCCTCCACTTCGGAATGTGGTTGCAGCCAACGAAGCTGCCAGGCAGGCTGGCGTCACGTTGGGGATGGCGCACACGCAGGCCCAACAATTCAGCGGCGTCGAAATCAGGCAGCGTTCACGCGGACAAGAAGAATCCGCTCATACAGCTTTGTTGGACCTCGCTTGGTCGGTTTCCCCTCGCATTGAAAATACCGCACCGGACACGGTCACTCTCGATTTGGCCGGTCTCCATTCCTTATTCGGCTCTGAAGAAGAGATTGCCCAGCAACTGACCGAGGGCGCTTCCCGCTTCGGATTGATGGCGCAGGTCGCTATGGCCTCGAATCCCGATGCGGCCATTCATGCCGCGCGCGGTTTTCCCGGAATCACCTTGATTCCGCCGGGAAAAGAATCGCAGCGTTTGGGTTGCTTGCTTGTGAGCGTGCTTTCCCCTGGCGCGGAAGTTCTGGAAACCCTCGAACGCTGGGGTGTGCGCACGTGCCAGGCGCTGGCGGCGTTGCCGGTCCTGGAGCTTTCGGAACGATTGGGGCAGGAGGGAGTCCGCTTGCACGAATTCGCGCGCGGGGCGCGAGCGCGTTCGCTGGTGCTGGCGGAACCGGCGCTGGACTTTGTAGAAGAAATGGAGATCGAGCACGGCGTCGCAGAACTCGAGCCCTTGGCATTTCTTCTAGGGCGGCTTCTCGATCAATTGTGCGCACGCTTGGCGGCGCGTTCGCTGGCGGCCGGCGCCATTCATTTGCGGTTTCGTCTAGAGACCACTCCTCCCAGCACATTTGAGAAGGTCTTGCGCCTGCCCGTGCCCATGCGGGATTCCAAAATACTTTTGAGATTGCTGCGCCTGCAATTGCAAGCGGGGCCTCCCACTGCTCCGATCCTGAAGCTCGTTCTGGCGGCCGATCCTACACGTCCGCGTGTGACGCGAGGCGAATTATTTCTTCCGCGCGGCCCGGATCCGGAGAAATTGGAGCTGACCATCGCGCGACTGGCGAATCTGGTCGGCGACGGCAACATCGGCTCGCCCGAGTTGGTGGACACGCACCGGCCCGGAGAATTTCGCGTCCGCCGATTTCTTCCTTTGGGCGCTGAGGCGAATCGACGCCGAGAAAATGAAATCGCGCAGGGAGCAGGCTTCCGCGTGTTCCGGCCGGCTCCACAGGCCAGCGTGGTGCTGTGCGACGGGCGTCCGACGCGCGTTTCTTTCCGCGGCCTGCGCGGCGACGTAGCGGCCGCCTCCGGACCATGGCGCACATCCGGAGACTGGTGGCGGGAAGACCCGTGGCAACAGGATGAGTGGGATCTGGAAATTCATTTCGATGTTTCCTCAGGAGCCTCCTCCGGGCGCCGGAGAGCGCGCGCGAATACACCTTCGCAAGGAGGTCCGAACCGGGGACTTTATCGCTTCTATTACGACGAGCGTTTGCAGGGATGGTTCGTGCGCGGAGCGTACGATTGATGTACATCGAGCTTCATGCGCGCTCCGCGTTCAGCTTCCTCGAAGGCGCTTCCCTGCCGGAGGAACTGGCCGCTCTGTGCGCGGAACACGGAATGCCGGCCGTGGCTTTGCTGGACCGCGACGGCGTGTATGGCGCTTCACGCCTGCATCTTGCTGCCAAAAAAATATCCATTCGAGCGCATGTCGGCGCTGAAGTGACGTCCGCCGACGGCTGGCGCTACCCGCTGCTGGCAGAGTCTCGCGAGGGCTACCAGAATCTTTGCCGCCTGATTACGCGCATGAAATTGCGCGCGCGCAAAGGGGAAGGCCACGTTTTGCCCGAAGAAGTCGCCGAAGGTTCCAGCGGCCTGATTTGCCTCACAGGAGGCGAGGAAGGTCCTCTGGCGCACGCTTTGGCGCATGGAGGAACCGCGGCAGGCATGGAATGTGTGCGGCAGCTCTGCGAGATCTTCGGCCGGCACAATGTCTACGTGGAACTGCAGCGACATCTTTGCCGCGCAGAGGAAACACGCAATCAAGCGGCGCTCGAAATCGCGCGCAAATTGTCACTGCCATTGCTCGCGACCAATGGCGTCTGCCATGCGCGCCCGCAGCAGCGGGAAGTGCTGGACGCCTTCACCTGCATTCGCCATCACCGCACGCTGGCCACTGCCGGCCGGCTGCTAACCAGCAATGCCGAGCGACATTTGAAATCCGCCATGGAAATGACGCAGCTGTTTGCGGATCTTCCCGAAGCCATTGCCCATACCGAGATTCTTTCCTCGCGTCTGCAATTTACTTTGCAGGACCTGGGGTATCAGTTTCCGAAATATCCTGTTCCGGATGGCAAATCGCAAATGCATTTCCTGCGCGAGCGAACTTACGAAGGGATGCACGCCCGCTATGGGTCCTCCGGAGAATCCAGCAACGAACGAGCGCGCAAACAGATCGAGCATGAGCTGGCCATCATCGAGAAACTCGATCTGGCGGGTTACTTCCTGATTGTCTGGGACATCGTGCAGTTTTGCCGCGAGCAAAACATTCTAGTGCAGGGGCGGGGCTCGGCGGCCAACAGCGCCGTCTGCTACGCCCTGGGCATTACCGCAGTCGATCCGGTGGGCATGGAGCTGCTCTTCGAGAGATTTCTTTCCGAAGAGCGCGGCGAATGGCCGGATATCGACCTGGATCTCCCGAGTGGAGACCAGCGCGAGCGCGCCATTCAGTACGTTTACCAGCGTTATGGGAAATTGGGCGCGGCGATGACGGCCAACGTCATCACCTATCGCGGGCGCTCGGCAGCCCGAGAAATCGGCAAGGTGTTGTCGTTCGAGCCCGAGACGCTGAATCGATTAACCCGGCTGGTGGAGGCGTGGGAGTACCGGGATGAGAACGACAAACTCGATCGCCAATTCCGCGATGCCGGTCTGGACCTTGGGCATCCGCTCATCCGCAAGTTTTTCGAGCTGTGCCAACAGGTCCAGGATTTGCCGCGTCACCTGGGGCAACACTCGGGCGGAATAGTGATCTGCCAGGGACAACTCGATTCGGTTGTGCCGCTCGAGCCGGCCACCATGCCGGGGCGCGTCGTGGTGCAGTGGGATAAGGAAGATTGCGCCGACATGGGCATCGTGAAGGTGGACTTGCTCGGCCTGGGCATGATGGCCGTGCTGGAAGATTCCCTGAAGATCATTCGCGACATTTATGGCCAGGAAATAGATCTCGGACGCCTGCCAGCCGATGACTCCGTTGTGTACGAAACGCTGCAAAAAGCGGATACGGTGGGCATGTTTCAGATCGAGAGCCGTGCGCAGATGTCCTGCCTGCCGCGTCTGCGGCCAAAATGTTTTTACGACATTGTGGTGCAGGTAGCGATCATCCGGCCGGGGCCGATTGTTGGAAAGATGGTGAATCCCTATCTGAAGCGCCGCCAAGGACGCGAAGAGGTCCGCTACGCGCATCCATCCCTCGAGCCCGTCCTGGCGCGCACCTTAGGCGTGCCGCTTTTTCAGGAACAGTTGCTGCGCATAGCCATGAGCGTGGCGGGATTCACGGGGGGCGAAGCAGAGGAGTTGCGCCGCGCGATGGGCTTCAAGCGCTCCGAGACACGCATGAAACAAATCGAGAAGAAGCTTCGGCATGGCATGGAGAAGAATGGAATCACGATCGAGGCGCAAGAAGAGATCCTGCAATCGATCTGTTCCTTCGCACTCTACGGATTTCCCGAATCGCACGCCGCGAGTTTCGCATTGCTGGCCTATGCCAGTGCGTACCTGAAGTGCCATTACCTGGCCGCATTTACCGCCGCCATGCTGAACAATCAACCCATGGGGTTCTACCAGCCGGCCACCCTGGTGAAGGACGCGCAACGGCACGGCCTGAAGATCAGGCCTGTGGACGTGACCTGCTCGGATTGGTTGTGCACGCTCGAAACAGTTCCCCGCAAAATCACGGAAACGGTTGAACCTGATTTCGCGGTGCGGCTGGGTCTGCGGTATGTGAAAGGCTTGCGCGCGGAAATTGCAGCGGATCTGGTCCGCGAGCGCGCCGTTCGCCCCTTTGCGGGCATTGAAGATCTAAAGCTGCGAGTCCCTGCGATCCAGAAAGCTGAATTGGCGGCGCTGGCGGAAATCGGCGCCTTGAATTTTATTGCCGGCGAACGCGGCTCTGCCACCCGGCCCATCCATCGCCGGGATGCCCTGTGGCAGGTCGAGCGTGCGGCGCGGCGTCCAGGACCATTACTGGAGGCCTCGGAAACTCCGCCCGAAATATCTCCTGGAACATCCTCCGAACCGGCCCGCAGCACCGCTTCGCCTCTGGCGCCCATGACAGCGGAAGAAAGATTGGTCGCGGATTTTCACGGCACGGGGATAACAACCGGTCCCCATCCCATGGCTTATCACCGCGCGGCTATGAAACGGCAAGGCGTTCGCTCGGCCAAGGAGCTTGCGGGGCTTCCGGACGGAACTTGGGTGCGCGTTGCCGGAGCCGTGATCGCGCGCCAGCGGCCGGGCACGGCCAAAGGTTTCGTATTTCTCAGCTTGGAAGATGAAACGGGCATCGCCAACGCGATCATCACCCCGCAGCTATTCGCGAAGGACCATGTGGCTGTCGTCCAACCATCTTTTCTACTCGTCGAAGGCCCATTACAGAATCAGGACAACGTGATCTCGGTCAAAGCCGAACGCGTCCGGCCGCTTTCTCTCACCCGCGTTGAAACCGCTTCGCACGATTTCCACTAAACGGCATACAACTCAGTCTTGCCCTTCCAAGATGCGTTTGGCCGTCCTCTCCCGGAGGTAGTCTTCGACTCGACTGGCCGTGAGATTCCTGTACGAAGCCTGTCCGAACGGCCAATAGCCTTGCTGCATCGTTCGCTTCTAAGCTCCAAAGTGCACGAAGACAGTCCTTCGGTCTCAGCCACGGGAGGGCGCTATGCTCGACCTCGATGCATTCAGGGAATTTCGGGAAGGACTCGCTCACCTGCGGGATGGGCAAGCTACAGGCGCTGTCGAACTGCTGCGCCACGCCAGCCAGCGCGATCCGGAAAACCCCTATTACATGTCTTATCTTGGCCTGAGTCTTGGACACGCAGAAGGCATGTGGGCCGAGGCCGAACGGCTTTGCCACACCGCTGTTTGCCGTGGCCGCCGCCAAGCCCAACTGTACTTGAATCTGTCCGAAGTCTATCTTTGTTCGGGCCGGCGGCGCGCCGCCGCCGACACGCTCGCACGGGGATTGCAATATCTTCCGCAGGACTCGCGCCTGCAGATCGAATTTGGCCGACTCCTGGAACGCCGTCCGCCGGTCCTGGGCTTTCTGCCGCGAGGCCATATCGTGAACCGCAACCTCGGGTACCTGCGCTTCCGGCTGCGCAACTACTTGCCTCGGCGTAAGTGGCTGGTACCGCGCGAATCCGTGCCTAGCGTTTAGCAAGCCCGCTTCTGGCTACCACACCAGTCTTGCTATTAAAGTGGCTATAATGGCGGCCGCATGCCGTCTTGGCTCAAGAGGCTTCCGCAGTGGCTTTTTGCCTCTGACCCTACTTCCTCACAGGGCTCGCTAGGTCGGCTCGTTCCGCGATGGCTGTTCCTGCGCGCTCTCGGACTCATCTATTTCTCCGCATTCTACTCACTGCTCCGCCAGGTACTCGGCCTCATCGGTCCCGATGGGCTGCAGCCAGCGGGCGCGTATCTGGAGGCGGTAAAACAGGCTGCCGGCGCATCGCGCTTTTGGTACGCGCCAACGGTATTTTGGCTGGCAAGCGGTTCACGCGCTTTGCTGTTTTTGTGCTGGCTGGGAATTGTCGCCTCCCTGCTGCTGGTGCTGAATTTCTGGCCGCGCGCCATGCTGGTGGTGTGTCTGGTTGTGTTCCTCTCGTTTATCGCCACCCTACAGATATTTGCTTCCTATCAATCGGACGGGATGCTGCTTGGCGCTGGCTTCGTGAGCATGTTTTTCGCGCCACCGGGCCTGCGCCCAGGTTGGGGAGAGCGACACCCGCCGTCGCGCGCCAGCCTTTTCCTGCTTCAGTGGCTGTGGTTCCGCATCTATTTCGAGTCCGGGATAGTCAAGATCACGAGCGGCGACCCCGAATGGCGTCATCTCACAGCCATGGATGAGTATTACCAGAACGGCCCGTTGCCCACTTGGATCGGGTGGTACGCGCAACACTTGCCGCACTGGTTTCACGTTGGCACGGCAGGGTTCACGCTGGCTCTCGAACTCGTTCTGGTGTGGATGCTGTTTCTTCCCAGACCCTGTCGGATTGTGTTATTCGCGATCGTGACGCCCTTGCAGTTCGGTATCATCGCGACCAGCAATTACGCCTTTCTAAACTACCTCGTGCTGGTTCTGGGATTTCTGCTTTTGGATGACAAGCTGCTGAGTCGCTTTTTACCCGAGTGGCTGCAGGAACCACAAAAGACAGCGGTTCAGGTTACGCCAGTCGTCCCAGTTGCCAATGACATCGACTCGCCGGCGTCTTCCCACAAGACACGCTGGCATGGTCTGGTGGCGCGTCGCGCGGCCCTTGCGGGTCTGGTGTTTGCCTCTATCTGCCTAAGCTGGAATTTTTATGCCACCACAGTGGGATTGCTGCAGATGATTACGCCATCGCTGCCGCTGCCAACGGCGCCGGCAGTGGCGCTAGAGCCATCTCGCATCGCCGAAAGCTACGGCCTTTTTGCTGTGATGACGCGGGCCCGCTACGAGATCGAATTTCAGGGCTCGAATGACCGCCAGAACTGGACGGCTTACCCCTTCCGATACAAACCGCAGGATCCGCGACAGCCGCCAGGCATCTACGCGCCGTATCAGCCACGATTTGATTGGAATCTGTGGTTCGCTTCGCTCAGTAACTGGCGGGAGAATCGTTTTGTGATCACTGCCGAGGAACGGCTTCTGAGGAATTCTCCTTCCGTGCTGGCGCTTTTTGCTGGGAACCCATTTCCGGGCACGCCGCCGCGCCAGATCCGCGCCGTGATCTGGCAATACTGGTTCACGGACTGGGCCGAAAAGCGCCAGGGCTTCTGGTGGAGGCGTCAGTTTCTGGGGGCCTACGCGCCTACCCTTGAGCGCGAAGAAGACGGACGGATTGCAGTCATCGGTGCGCCTCAGCTCGACCCGTCGGACCAACGCTAGTTCACAAAACTTGAACGAGGCGAACTGACGAGCCCGTGCTTCGCGTCCGATTGACTCCACCCAACGAATGGGATCTGTCCCCGAGGCGGCTCGAATATCGGACCGGGCTAGTAGTACGAAAGTCCTAAAACTCTCAGGCGGCGTTTCAAACCACTGTCCTATTGGTGCCCCCTCAGCCGCCCCCTACTCTGACCTTCACGCGGCACGCGTCTCTCGCGACGGCGAGTATAAGCGGCGCCACATTGAGGGGGGACCAAGTGATCCTGGCAGTCGCCGCACTACTCTTGCACGTTCCGGCTGTACCGCAAAGTTCGCTGCCGAACATCTCTTCCGTTGTTGTGATGACCGAGAGCGTCCCACCCGAGCATGTCGTTGGCGAACCCGTTACGGACGGGAGCCCGGCAGGCCAACCGATCGCGGTTGCCGCGCTGCAGCCGGGCCGTTTGACGCCTACGCCGGTCGCATCCGCCCGGGTCGATATCCCGCAGTGGACGCGCCTGCTCCGTCTCCGTCCTCGCCCGCGGGTGGGGCGTTTATTACCTCGTCGCCCGCAGCGGTACGCAGCAGAGAACAGGAACAGCGTCGCAAGCGCCTGTGGCTCGGCCTCAGTATCGCTGACCACAGCGCGGCGACGTTTGACGCGTGGTCCACGCGTCGCGTTATTTCCAGCGGCGAAGGTTACGAGATGGATCCCCTCATGCGTCCCTTCGCTGGGAACGCTTCGCTTTATGCCGCGATGCAAGCTGGGCCGCTGTTATTCGAGTACGTAGGCTGGCGCATGATGAAAAGCCGGCACGGCTGGGAGCGACGTACTTGGTGGGTGCCACAGAGTTTAGGCGCAGCGATGAACTTGGCGAGCGGGGTGCACAATTTGGGCGTTCATTAAGACAGGGCGTTTAGCGTTCCAGTAATGTGGTTTAACACTCCCGTAACCTCGCGTTAACTCGAAGACAGCCATCGTTTGCGACACTATCACGAGCAAAATGTTTGTTTTCAAGCCTTCCGCGCGTCTCATCGCTAAAAATCTCATCATTCTTCATCGGATCGGGTGTTCGAGGCGCGCTGGCGGCTTGCAAAAGCACAGGCCGAATGGCTCGCAGGCAACCCCTTCCGCCAGGGCTTGACCTGCCAAGGTAAGATAGCTGGGTCGGAACTGACTCCCGCGGAGGACCAAGCGTGAAACGCGTCCTGATTATCGAAGACGACCGAGACATCGTCGAACTGGTTCGCTACAACCTGTCGAACGAAGGCTTCGAGGTCAGCGCCGCCACCGACGGCATTTCGGGGCTGGCACAACTGCGCAAGGCGCCGCCCGATCTCCTGCTACTGGACCTGATGTTGCCGAAGATGCCGGGGCTCGAAATCTGCAAGGAGATCCGGCGCGATCCGACACTCAACCGCTTACCCATCGTGATGCTGACGGCGCGTGGCGAGGAGGCCGATCGCGTGGTGGGCCTGGAGATGGGGGCCGACGACTACGTCACCAAACCCTTCAGTCCACGCGAACTGGTGGCGCGCGTCAAAGCGCTGTTACGCCGGGCCGAGCCAGCCGGTGAAGTAGAACGCACGATCGAGATGGGCAAGCTGGTGATCGACCCCTCTTCGTATCGCGTTAGCCGTGCCGGCAAGCCGTTGACGCTCAGCACGCTTGAATTTCGCCTGTTTTATTACCTGGCAGCGCGGCCCAACCGCGTCTTCACCCGCGACCAACTGCTCGATGCCGTATGGGGCACGGAACGCTTCGTCACGCCGCGGAGCGTCGACGTATACATCCGGCGGCTGCGGGAGAAAGTTGAAATCGACCCGGAAAACCCCGTTCATCTAAAGACCGTGCGCGGGGCCGGCTATCTCTTCGAAGCTGTGACGGCGAGCCGGGCCACGACTTAGGTGCCTGACAGCTACAGATCCGCGCATTTCGGGCCGCGCATTAGGATTCGGAGCAAAACTCTGTGCGCGTGAGCCTCTTCTGGCGTTCGGGGCTGATGTTCCTGGCGCTGCTGCTCGCGGTCCTGCTGGCCGTGGACGTGTATGCAACTCGCGTCCTGCGTCGCCAGGCGCTGGACGCCGGATTCGACAAGCTCGAAGCGCTTGCGCGAGTGGCCGAGGCAAATTTGCCGCCGGTGGATGATTCGCAGGCGTTGCGCTTGTGGCTTTCCAACATGGCGGCCAGCGGCGCGCGCGTCACCGTAATCGCCGGCGATGGCCACGTGGTTGCCGACTCCGTGAACGACGCGGAAACTTCGCAGAACCAAGCCGACCGCGCCGAATTCCAACAAGCACTGTCCCAGGGCGAGGGCCGGGCGCTACGGCAAAGCCCCACCCTCGGCCGCGATCTCCTCTATCTCGCTCTGCGTCATGGACCCGCAACGAACGCTTCCGCAATCAACGGCTCCAAAGGTTCGGGCGCGGGCGGAGCGTTCGTCGTGCGCGTCGCCCTTCCGCTCGGCGAAGTGGAACAAACCATCGCGGGCGTGCGCATGCGCTTCTGGCTGGCGTCTCTTCTTCTCCTGCTGGTTGCCGGAGGCAGTGCACTGCTGGTGTCGGGAGGCGTCTCGACCAGGATTCACCGGCTCGAGGAGTTCTCGCACCGAGTCGCGCGCGGAGACTTCCGCCCGCTCGAAATGGAGAGCGGCGGCGATGAACTGGATGATCTGGCCCGGGCCTTCAACGAGACGGCTGCGCGGCTGGCGGAAACGATCCGCGTGCTCACCGAAGAACGCAACCGATCCGCCGCGATCCTGGGGAGCATGATCGAGGGCGTAGCGGTGATCAGCCCGCAGGAGCGCATCATCTTCTCGAATCGCGCGTTTTCGCAGATTCTCGGCTTGGAGGCCATGCCCATCGAAGGACGCGCTCTAGTCGAAGTGGTGCGGCAGTCGGATTTGCTTGCCGTCAGCAAAAAAGTTCTGGCCGAGCACGAACAGGTCTCGAGTGAAGTCGTCGTCGGGACCGTTCGGCCGCGAAGCTTTGCGGTCACGGCAGCGCCGGTACACGCAACCGGACCTTCCGGCGCTGTATTGGTGCTGCACGATATCAGCGAGCTGAGGCGCCTGGAAAGAGTTCGTCGGGATTTTGTCGCCAATGTCTCGCACGAATTTCGCACCCCTCTCACCGCCATTCAGGGTTTTGCGGAAACGCTGCTGGGCGGCGCTCTCGGGGACCCGGCGAATCGCGGACATTTCGTCGAGATCATCCGCGATCACGCCACTCGCCTCGCGCGCCTGACCGAGGACCTGCTCAAACTTTCGCGAATCGAAGCCGGCAAGCTGGATTTGGAGTTCCGGCCCGTGTCGGTCTACCAACTCGTTCAGTCCTGCGTCGAAACGGCCAGCTTCAAAGCCGCCCGAAAGGAACTGACGCTCGAGATTTGCATCCCCGAGGGCCTTCCGAATGTGCGGGGCGACTCCAACGGTCTCCAAGAAGTGCTGCAAAATCTGTTGGACAACGCGGTGCAATACACGCCCGCCGGTGGCCGCCTGGAAGTATCCGCCTCGAACAACGGGGGCAAAGTTCAGGTGACCGTGTCCGACACCGGCATCGGAATCCCACAGGCTGAGCAGGAACGCATCTTCGAGCGTTTCTACCGCGTGGATGCGGCCCGCTCACGCGAGGCCGGCGGCACGGGCTTGGGCCTTTCCATCGCGCGGCACATTGTGGAAGCCCACGCCGGACACCTGTGGGTCGAAAGTGCCGTTGGCGAGGGCTCCCAGTTTCGTTTCAGCATTCCAGTTGCTTGATGGACATTTGCCAGAGAATTCATGGAGATGTTACCCGCGCGTAATGCCCTACCGCCATACTTAAACCGAATTGAACACTCCGGTTCAAGGGCGCGACAACGCTTCGATTCTGTACCGTGTTCCCGCTGATATTTCCCGCGACGTTCCCGCTGAACCCGGTGACAATTCCGGCGGCGCCACAGGCGTAGTCCCGCCCCGACCTTGGCCGTCGATGGCGACTTTCCCAGCTCGTCCTACACAAGGAGGCTGACTATGGCGACTTCTGTCCAGAACCAGCAAGCAGTCTTTCAGGAAGCATTGGCTCACTATCTGATCTCTATGGCGCGAACCGTGGAGGTCAGCGTCAATCGTGCTCTGTCCGCGCTTTTGGGACGCAGCGACGATGGCACCGAACAATCTCCCGGTCAGATTTTCCTGCTCGAGCCCCGTATCAATGAGATGGAAATGGTCATCGACGATCACGCGGTACGCATGCTCCGTGACGGCCGACTGGCGCCGGAGGAAATTCGTCAAGTGGTGGCCACCCTCAAAATCACCAATGACCTCGAGCGTATGGGAGATCTCGCGGTCAATATTGCCGAGCGCGTCATCTCGTTGGCGGAGATGCACCCCGTAACCCGGCCGCCGGAGCTCGAGCCCATGGTGACGGCGGTCCGAGCGATGGTGAAGAAAAGCCTGGGAGCGTTGATTTTTCGCAACGTGGTCCTGGCAGGCGAGGTGCTCGAGAGCGACGATCTGGTGGACCGCTATCGTGACCAGGTTTTCGAGCGACTGCTCGGCAACATGAGCGAGCGACCAGCCGACGTAGCCCCGAACCTCCAATTGGTCTTGGCAAGCCGCTATCTGGAGCGTCTTGCGGACCACGCGACAAACATCGCCGAGGACATCATCTTCTGGGTGCGGGGCCTGGATGTCCGCCACGGCCGGGCGCTGGAAGCAACACCGGGAACCCCAACGTTAACCGAGAATTCATAAGCGCTTGATACGCTCGTGACGCGAGCAGTCTATGGTGCGTTGCAGAGCAATGTGGCCCTGTTCACAGTCCCACAGGGCCTAGGCTTCATGCCTGACACCCCCGTGGGTCGGCGCTCCCCTGTGCCGGCCCACCTCTTTTTTTTGCACTGCTCTGCCATTTGTTCAGCGCGGCGCGCCGCTGAGCGCTGGCCGCCCGAGCTCTGGGCGTTTGTAACGGAGAATTCACTTTGGCTTGACACCCCGTTGACCCCCGGCGCGATAGCTTCTGCGCGATTGTCGGGGTCGGGGCGCCCGTTTGGCGCGCGGTAATTCACGGGCTCGTAATGCGGCTGTAACCGAGCTGTAACAATTAAGCAGGACTCTAAAAGGGAGAGATTATATGAAGACGGTTGGCAAACTTTTGACGTGTGCGCTCTTGCTGCTGCTGCTGGGCGTCTCGGTACGGGCTCAGAATATCAATGCCGCGGGCGCGACATTTCCGTATCCGATTTATTCCAAATGGTTTGATGAGTACCACAAGCTGCACCCGAACATTCAAATCAATTACCAATCGATTGGCTCGGGCGGCGGCATCGCACAGCTTACCGCGAAGACTGTGGATTTCGGCGCCTCCGACGGGCCCATGACCGACGAGCAACTGAAGCAGGCTGGCTTCAAGATTCTGCATTTTCCGACTGTGTTGGGCGCGGATGTCCCGAGTTACAACGTCCCGGGTGTTGCGACTGACCTGAAGTTCACCCCGGAAGCGCTTGCGGGGATTTACTTGGGCAAGATCACGAAGTGGAATGATCCAGCGATCACCGGAGCTAACCCCGGCGTGAAGCTTCCGGGAGACGACATCATCGTCGTGCACCGTTCCGACGGGAGCGGCACGACTTACATCTGGGCCGATTACCTTTCGAAAATCAGCGATGAATGGAAAAACAAGGTTGGGAAAGGGACCTCAGTCAATTGGCCGGTCGGACTCGGTGGCAAGGGCAACGAAGGTGTGGCGGGCC
>Ga0182024_10008293_pt1 | contig 21996 bp, 21 predicted proteins | sample P32metaG_FD_120480 | JGI IMG/M metagenome (GOLD analysis project Ga0182024, IMG submission 120480) | Permafrost microbial communities from Stordalen Mire, Sweden - P3-2 metaG (Illumina Assembly) | ecosystem: Environmental > Terrestrial > Soil > Wetlands > Permafrost | place: Sweden: Stordalen...
CAGCTTCGCATCGAGCACCTGCGCAGCCAGGAAAGCGCGCGCCCACGGTACCAGCTCGTTGCCGAGCCCATGGCCCCGGTTACGGACGCGCGGAATGCAGAAGCGCAGCATGCCGGTGCTCACCCCGCACCCGTCTCCACATCCACGTGCCACAGAGGCCGCGGGTGCCGCCGGCGCGCCAGCAGGGTGGAGATCAGCCCGGGCAGCACCAGCCAGAGCCGCGGGGCGGCCAGCACCAGCGCGACGATCCATGGCCAGCCGAGCAGGCTGGTGGCGCCCAGCAACGCGCCGATGCGGATCGGCGCCGAGATACGCAACAGCAGCAGCGCGGCGACGCCGAGCACCGCCCAGGGTGGCCCCAGAACCACCCACAGACCCAAGGCACCGAGCACGAAACGCCCCAGGCGAAACACTGCCAGGCCGGCAAAAGCGGCGGTCGCGAGCAGCGTTTTCGACACCTTGCCTCCTGCGTCCGGTGGATGGCGCGAGATCTTTGATTGTTTCCAATCCAGTCTACCAATTTCAGCCCGCCGCGCTACTTTCCATCAGCGCCACGGCCTTGACCTGCGCGAACAGCGCCATACCGGGGGCGAGAGCGAGCTCGGCGGCCGATCGGCGGGTGATCCGGGCCAACAGGGGCTCGCTGCCGACCTCGAGCCGCACCAATACCTGGGCCGGATCCGCTTCGTCGCTGAGCTGCAGCACCCGGGCGGCCAGGATATTGATGATGCTGGTGCGCTCCGGGCGCGTCAGCGCCAGGCTCACATCGCGCGCGTCAATGCGCACACGCACGCGCTCGCCGACCGACGCTGACTGATGTTCCACCGCCAGCCGCCCGCCGCTGATGAGCACATAGGTCAGATGATAGATGGGGTCGTGCTCCTGCACGACGGCATCGAACACCGAGCCGCCGTCTTGCATGGCCCCGAGCGGCAGATCGCTGCGTGCCAGCAGTTGCTGCAGCGGTCCCGCGGCCCGCACGCGCCCGACTTCGAGCAGCAGCAGCTGATCGGCCAGGCGCATCAGTTCACCCAGCACATGACTGACGTAGATGATCGGGATCGCCGCGCTGTCGCGCAATCGCTTCAGGTGCGGCAGGATCTCGGCCTTGCTGCGCTGATCGAGACTCGATAGCGGTTCATCCATCAGCAGCAGTTGCGGGCTGGTGAGCAGCGCGCGTGCGATGGCGACGCGCTGGCGTTCGCCGCCCGAGAGTTGCGGCGCACGTTGTCGCAGCAACGGCGACAGATCCAGCAGCGCGACCGCCTCATCGAACCCGAGCCGCCGCTGCTGCGGCGCCACGCGCTTGAGACCATATTCGAGATTGCCGCGCACATCGAGATGCGTGAACAGGCTCGATTCCTGAAACACGTAGCCGATCGCGCGCCGATGCGCCGGCACGAAGTGCTGCGGGTCCTGCCAGATGGTGCCGTTGAGAGTGACTTGGCCGCGCACCCCGGATTCCAGTCCCGCGATACAACGCAGCAGCGTGGTCTTGCCGCTGCCGGATCGGCCGAACAGCCCGGTAATTCCCTGCGCCGGCAGCTCGGCCGTGACATCGAGCGTGAATCCCGGACGCACCAGCGTCTGGCTCAGCGCCAGTGTCACACCAGTACGCCCGTGGCCCGCAGGCGGCGGTTGGTGCCGTAGACGAGCAGCAGCAGCGCGAAGCAGACCGCCAGCAGAATCAGCGACAGGCGATAGGCGGCGCCGTAGTCGAGCGCTTCGGCGTGATTGAACAATGCAATCGATGCGGTCTCGGTGCGACCGGGGATGTTACCGCCGATCATGAGCACTACACCGAATTCGCCCAGCGTGTGCGCAAAACACAGCACCGCCGCGGTCAGCAGGCCGCGCGCCGATAGCGGCATCGCCACCGTCAGGAAGCGATTCCACGGCGAGGCCCGCAGCGTCGCGGCCACCTCGAGCGCGCGCACGCCGACGCCCTGGAAGGCATCGCGCAGCGGCTGTACGGCGAACGGCAGCGAATACAGCAGCGAGCCGATCACCAGCCCTGTGAAGGTGAAGGCCGGCGCCGGCAGGCCCAGGCCCCGCAGCGCGGCGCCCAGTCCGCTGCGTGGCGATAACAGCAGCAACAGGTAGAAGCCGAGCACCGTCGGCGGCAGCACCAGCGGCAGCGACACCAGCGCATCGATCACCACCCGCCAGCGCGACGCGCCGGTAGCAAGCCACCACGCCAGCGGCAGGCACAGCAGCAGCAGCAGCAGCGTGGTCGTGCAGGCCAGACGCAGCGAAATCCAGATCGCAGTCAGATCGGCGCCGGCCACACAATCATCTTCAGTCAGCGATGCGATAGCCGGCCGCGCGGATCACGGCCAGCGCGCCGGAGTCGGTGTGCAGCCATTGCATGAAGGCCTGTGCCGCGGCCGGCTGACTGCTGTGCACAAGCGCTACCGCGCCCTGCTCGATGGGATCGTACATGCTCTGCGGCACCCGCCACGATGAGCCGGCGATGCTGCCATCGGCGCCCAGTACCTGCGAGAGCGCTACGAATGCCATCTCGACGTTGCCGGTCGAGGCAAACTGCCAGGTCTGCGTGATGTTCTCGCCGATCACGATCTTCTTTTCCTGGTTCAGCTTGTCCCACAGATTGAGCTTGGTGAGCACCTGTTGTGCCGCTGCTCCGTACGGAGCGGTCTGCGGGTTGGCGACGCCGATGAAGCGGTAGCGCTGGGCCTCGAGCACCCGGCCCTGGTCATCGACTGCGCCTGCCTGCGGGCTCCACAGCACCAGCGTGCCAATGGCGTAGACGAATCGGCTTCCGGATACCGTCAGCCCCTCGCTCTCGAGCTGTTGCGGTTTGTCTATGTCGGCGGACAGGAACACATCGAACGGCGCGCCCTGCTTAATCTGTGTGTAGAGCTGTCCGGAGGAGCCGGAACTGATGAGCAGCTGGTTGCCACTGCGCTTCTCGAACAGCGGCGCGAGCTTTTGCAGCGGACCGGTGAAGTTGGCCGCCACGGCGATATGCAGCTCGCTGGCCGCGAGCGATCGGACGGTGGTCGCCAGCAGTGCAGCGGCGCACAGCAGCGCCACGGCACGCGATGGGACGGCCAGGCTCATTCCGACACCGCGAGCAGCACGTGCGAGGCCTTGATCAGCGCTACGCAGGGGCTGCCGACGGCCAGCCCGAGATCTGCCCAGCCTTCCTCGGTGACGATCGCCGTCAGCATCCGCTCACCGGCCAATTGAATTTTGACTTCGGTGTTCACGGCGCCCGCAATCACCCTGGCCACGACCCCCATGAGGCGGTTGCGCGCGCTGATGCGCAGGTTACGATCCGGTGACAGCAGCACGAAGCTCGCCTTGATCAGCGCCACCGCTTCGCGGCCCGGCTCGAGCCGCAGATCCTCGACCGCTTCGTTGGTGATATTGGCGAAGATCTCCAACTCATCGCCCAGGTCGAGGATGACATCGGCGTTGACCGCGCCCTTCCTGACTTGCCTCACCCGGCCGTGGAACTGGTTGCGCGCGCTGGTTTTCATGTAGATCAAGCCTATCCTCGCCGACCGATATTGCAAGCGATGACTGACAGCGTAACGCGCCATCGAGGAGACGGCCGGAGCGCCTCGCTATGCTAGAGTTCGCGCTCCCACTCGACTTGGCACTGGAGAAAACATCCATGAGCTTTACACTGCCCCCCCTGCCGTTTGCTCCCAGCGCCCTGGCGGCACGTGGCATGTCCCAGGAGACGCTGGAGTTGCATCACGGCAAGCACCATCAGGCCTACGTCACGGCGCTTAACGGTCTGGTGGAAAAAAACGACGCGCTCAAGGGCAAGTCTCTGGAGGAGCTGATCCGGTTGTCGTATGGCCGCGAGGATCTGCAGCCGGTTTTCAACAATGCCGGGCAGCACTGGAATCACAGCGTGTTCTGGGAATCGCTGACGCCGAACGGTGGCGGCATCCCGGGTGTGCTCGAGAAGAAGCTGGTCGAGGACTTTGGCAGCGTCGATAAATTCAAGGAGACGTTCACGACCGCGGCCACCGGCCAGTTCGGATCCGGTTGGGCCTGGCTGGTCCTGGCGCGCGACGGCAAGCTCAAAGTCACCAAGACACCGAATGCCAGCACGCCGCTCGCAACTGGCGAGGGCAAGGTATTGCTGGTGCTGGACGTCTGGGAGCATGCCTACTATGTCGACTACCGCAATCGTCGGCCGGAGTTCACCGATAATTTCCTGAGCAAGCTCGCCAACTATGAGAACGCCGCGGCCAAGCTGCAGAAGATCTGATTCACACTCCTGTCGCGGCGCAGGTTCGCTGGCACTGCAATTGCACTCTTACTGACGAGGAGTCATCACGACTCGCGAGTCTCCAGCCGGCGCGCAACGCCTTGCTCATGGAAATCAGCGGGTTGTAGCGACTCACGGCACCCTGCGGTGTCGGCCCGGCGGCAAGCGATTGCCACGGACGGAGCTCGCAGGCGGCACCGGTTCGCCGGTACGGCAAGTTATTGCAGGAGTAGGCAACGATGATCGGCAACATCTCAGGCGCGCAGGCAGTGCTCGCCCAGCTGTTGAATGTGGGCGCGCCCGCAAGCGCACCCACCAGCGCCGCCAGCAGTCCGAGCGCGAGCTTGGGCAGCAGCAGCGCCAGCGGCACCTCAGCCGCGCAGGACCTCCAGGGCTTCATGTCCGCGCTGATACAGGAGCTGCGTCAGTCGGGCGCCGCTGCCGGTAGCGGCGCGAGCGGCAGTGCCTCGAGCAGTGTCGCATCGGCATCCGCCGCGGGCGGCACCGGCGCGGCGCAGGCCACCCGCCATGGCCATGGCGGACACCATCTGTCCTCGCAGCTCGAGTCGATGCTGCAGCAGCTCGCGGGCACCAGCGCCAGCAGCACCACGGGCAGCAGCGCAGTGGCCTCGCTGACGAACTCGAGCGCACAGAGCAGCACCGGCAGCAGCATGCAGGCCTCGTTTCAGCGCCTGCTGCAGGACCTCAAGGCGGCGCCCGGCGCCGGGCAACTGCTAAACGCGACGGCCTGATACCCCGGCGCGCTGCGGCGCGCCGCTCGCCGGAGTATCATGCAGCGGTCCAGGGACGGGCCGACGCGCGCTTGCGCGCGCAATACGAGCATGCATCGCAGCTGGCGATTGATCTGCATTCCGGCGTTGATTTTCAGTGGCTGTCTGGGTGCGTGTTCACGCACGCCCGAGACGCGCGCGCCGTCACCCAACGCAATCCGCGCAATGGCTGGTCGCTGTTTGGTCTGGCGCAGGCGCGCCGCCGGCATCGACCGGCAATTCCGCGACGCCTGGCAATACGCCGACGTTACGCTGACCGCCTCCCACCTTTAGAGCCGACTCCGGCGATTGCCTATGGACACCCGCTGCCCTGCGAGCCAAGCTCGCCGCCGTTGTCATGAGGGCCCCACCGATGCAACACGCTCCAGCCGATGCCGAGCTGCTCCGCAAGATGGACGCCTACTGGCGCGCCGCCAACTACCTGTCCGTCGGCCAGATCTACCTCTACGACAATCCGCTGCTCAAGGAGCCGCTGACGCTGGCGAACATCAAACGCATGCTGCTCGGACACTGGGGCACGGCGTCCGGGCAGAACTTCATCTATGTGCATCTGAACCGCATCATCAAGCAGCTCGATCTGAACATGATCTATATCTCCGGCCCGGGTCATGGCGGCCCGGCGCTCGTCGGCAACACCTACCTCGAGGGTACCTATAGCGAAATCTATCCACGGGTCAGCCGCGATGAAGCGGGACTGACCCGACTGTTCCGGCAGTTTTCGTTCCCGGGCGGCATTCCAAGCCACGTCTCACCGGAGTGCCCGGGCTCGATCCACGAAGGCGGCGAGCTCGGCTATTCGCTCAGTCACGCCTTCGGCGCGGTGCTCGACAATCCAACGCTGGTGGTCGCCTGCGTGGTCGGCGACGGCGAGGCTGAAACCGGCCCGCTGGCGACCGCCTGGCACTCCAACAAGTTTCTCGATCCGGTGCATGACGGCGCGGTGCTGCCGATCCTGCATCTCAATGGTTATAAGATCTCCAACCCGACGGTATTGGCGCGCATTCCGCGCGCCGAGCTCACGCAGCTGCTCAGAGGCTGCGGTTGGGAGCCGCACTTCGTCGAGGGTCGCGAGCCACAGGCCATGCACCGACTCATGGCCTCGACGCTCGATAAGGTCATGCAGCAGATTCTCGAGATCCAGCGTAATGCGCGCGTCCAGGGCGCGGCCGAGCGGCCGCGCTGGCCGATGATTGTGCTGCGCTCGCCCAAGGGTTGGACCGGACCGAAGCGGGTCGACGGCGTGCAGATTGAAGGCACGTTTCATGCTCACCAGGTGCCGCTGTCGGTTGGACCGGGCGCGCCGAAGAAGCATCTGCGGCAGCTGGAAGACTGGCTGCGCAGCTATCGTCCCGAGGAGTTATTCGATGCGCAGGGCCGCCTGCTGCCGGAGCTGGCCGAACTCGCGCCCAGCGGCGAGCGCCGCATGGGTGCCAACCCGAACGCCAACGGCGGTCTGCTGCTGCGCGATCTGAATTTGCCGGACTTCCGCAGCTACGGGGTCGCTGTGCCGCAGCCAGGTGTCGAGGGCATCGGCGACACGCGCGTGCTGGCGCCGTTTCTGCGCGATGTGATCGCAATGAACGAACAGCAGCGCAACTTCCGCCTGTTCGGGCCCGACGAGACCGTGTCGAACGGACTGGAGGAGGTGTTCAAGGTCACCGCGCGCCAGTGGCAGGGGAAGCTCGAGCGCAATGACGAGCACCAGGCGCGTAGCGGCCGCGTGCTCGAGATGTTGAGCGAGCATCAGTGCGAAGGCTGGCTCGAAGGTTATCTGTTGACCGGCCGCCACGGGCTGTTCAATTGCTACGAGGCCTTCATCCACATCGTCGATTCAATGTTCAATCAGCACGCCAAGTGGCTCAAGGTCACCGCGCAGCTGCCGTGGCGGCGCAAGATCGCCTCGCTCAACTATCTGCTGTCCTCGCATGTCTGGCGCCAGGATCACAACGGCTTTACCCACCAGGATCCGGGCTTCATTGATCACGTGGTCAACAAGAAAGCCTCGGTGGTGCGGGTCTACCTGCCGCCGGACGCGAACTGCCTGCTGTCGGTGATCGATCACTGCCTGCGTAGCCGCCACTATGTCAACGTGGTGATCGCCGGCAAGCACCCGGCGCCACAGTGGCTGGAAATGGCAGCGGCCGCAGAGCATTGCGCCGAAGGCATCGGCGTCTGGCACTGGGCCAGCAACGATGGCGGGGAGGATCCGGATCTGGTGATGGCCTGCTGCGGTGATGTGCCGACGCTCGAGACGCTGGCGGCGGTGTCGATTCTGCGCCAGCACCTGCCGCAGCTTAAGATCCGTGTCGTCAACGTGGTGGACCTGATGCGCCTGCAACCGACCAGCGAGCATCCGCACGGGCTCAGCGATGTGGATTTCGATCGGCTGTTCACGCGCAACAAACCGGTGATCTTTGCGTTTCATGGTTATCCGTGGCTGATCCACCGCCTGACCTATCGGCGCACCAACCACGACAATCTGCACGTGCGCGGCTACAAGGAAGAGGGCACGATAACCACGGCGTTCGACATGACGGTGCTCAACGATCTGGATCGATTTCACCTGACGATGGATGCCATCGACCGGTTGCCGCAGACTGGGGTCGCAGGCTTCGAGCTCAAGGGCACGCTCGAACGCAAGCTCATCGAGCACAAGCAATACATCGATATACACGGCGAGGACATGCCCGAGATCCGCCAGTGGAAGTGGGACCCGCGCCAGTGGTCGAGCAGATCTACCTGATCCGTCACGGCGAAACCGTCTGGTCGCTGGGCGGACAGCACACGGGTCGGACAGATATTGCGCTCACCGCCCGAGGCGAGGCCCAGGCGCGTCGCGTCGGTGAAGGGCTGCGCGCGCTGCAGTTCTCGAACGTACTGGTGAGCCCCCTGCAACGTGCCCGCCGCACCTGCGAGCTGGCGGGCTTAAGTGCCGGCGCGCAGGTCGACGAGCGGCTGATGGAGTGGGATTACGGTCAGTACGAGGGTTTGACCAGCGCGCAGATCCAGCAGCGGCAGGCGCGCTGGGATGTGTTTCGCGACGGCTGCCCGGGCGGCGAGTCGCCGGCGCAGGTGAGTGCGCGCGCCGATGGCGTGCTCATGCGTCTGCGTGCACTCGACGGCCGGGTGGCGATCTTCTCCCACGGGCATTTCCTGCGCTCGCTGGCGGTGCGCTGGATCGAGCTGCCGATCCTGCACGGCCGCAACTTTGGCCTGGCTGCCGGCGCGGTCAGTCTGCTCGGTTACGAGCACCGCAGCCTCGATGAACCGGCGATCGAGCTGTGGAACGCAACCACGGACCAGTGATGACTCTCGGTATCACGCTCAAGGAGATACGCGCCGCGCAGGCCCGCATCGCCGATCAGCTCTCCAACACGCCCTGCCTGCATTCACGCACGCTGTCGCAACTGACCGGTGCCGAGATTTACATCAAGTTCGAGAACCTGCAGTTCACCGCGTCCTTCAAGGAGCGCGGCGCACTCAATCGACTGTTGCAGCTCGATGAGCGGGAGCGCCGCATCGGCGTGTGCACCATGTCGGCCGGCAATCATGGCCAGGCAGTGGCCTATCACGCGCATCGACTGGACATTCCCGCCACGATCGTGATGCCGCGACATACGCCGTTCGTGAAGGTGCAGCACACGCGTTCACACGGCGCCACGGTGGTGCTGCACGGCGATACCCTGGCGGAGGCATTCGAGCATTCGCAGCAGATCCTCGCCGAGCAGGGACTGACCTTCGTGCACCCGTACGACGACCCCGAGGTCATCGCGGGGCAGGGCACGATCGCGCTCGAGATGCTGGCCACCGAGCCGGGCTTGCAGCAGCTGGTGGTGCCGATCGGCGGCGGCGGCCTGATCTCAGGGGTCGCGGTAGCCGCCAAGGCGCTCTCGCCCGGGATCGAGATCATCGGCGTGCAGAGCACCAGTTATCCATCGATGCCAGCGGCGCTGGCCGGCAACGAGGCGCTCTGCCAGGGCAACACCATCGCCGAGGGTATCGCGGTCAAATATGCCGGACTCAAGACGCGCGAGGTGGTGCGTGCGCTGGTCGACGACATCGTGCTGGTCAATGAAAGCGAGCTCGAGCGCGGTATCGCGCTGCTGCTCAATGTCGAGAAGACCGTGGCCGAGGGCGCCGGTGCCGCCAGTCTGGCCGCGATCCTGACGCAACCCGAGCGTCATCGCGGCCGCAAGGTCGGCGTGATCCTCTCGGGCGGCAACATCGATCCGCGCCTGCTCGCCTCGGTGATCATGCGCGAGCTGGTGCGTGAGCAGCGCATCGTGACCTTGCGCATCCCGATCGCCGATCAGCCCGGCGCGCTGTCCCGCGTGACCCACGTGATCGGCGAACAGGGCGGTAATATCCTCGATGTCTTCCACCGGCGGTTGTCGACCAACGTGCCGGCAAAATCTGCCACGCTCGAGCTCACCTTCGAGAGCCGCGACGCCGGTCATGCGCAGACCATCGTCGCCGCGGTGCGCGCCGCCGGATTCGATCCGGCGGTGCTGCCGAGCTAGCGCTGCCGCAGCCGCGCGGCCCTGATCGCGTACAGCAGCAACGCCGCTGCGATCACGATGGCAAGTCCCAGCCAGTCGTGGCCGGAGGCGGTGGCATAGATCAGCCAGGCGTTCGCCAGGCAGGCAGCCAGCGGTACCAGTGGTCCCCCCGCAATGATCCAGGGTTTGCCTTCGAGGCGCACGCCGCGGCTGCGCAGCCGCAGCACCGCGACCGCCACCAGGATATAGACCACGAACGCCGACAGGTTCGAGAAGATCGCCAGGTGCTCGAAGGTGCCCGTGAGCGCCAGCAGCGCGATGGCGGCGCAATGCGCCACGACCGCCACGTGCGGGGTGTGGAAGCGAGAGTGCGCCAGCGCCAGCGCCTGCGGCAGAAAGCCGTCGCGGCCGAACGCGAACAGCGCGCGTGGTGTCGAGAGCACATTGGCGCTCATGTAGCCGAGCATCGAGATCGTGGCCGCGACGATCATGACCGTGCGGCCGGTGGAACCGGCAAAGCTCGCGGTGGCATCCGCCAGCGGCGTGACACTCGGCTGTGCCAGCAGCGGACCCTGGATGCCGAGCGCCACCCATTGAATGGCCAGGTACAGGACGGTGGCAGCGCCCAGCGCCAGGAACGAGGCGATCGGTACGGTGCGCGAGGGCGAGCGCACCTCACCGCTCGGTGCCAGCGCCGACTCAATGCCGGTGAAGGCAAAGATCACCACGCCGGCAGTTCCAAATACCGTGGTCAGCGATGGCGTCTGCGGCCAGTGCCAGTTGGCCGGGTGCACGAACAGCGCGCCGACCGCGATGAACGCCAGCAGCGGCAGTACCTTGATGATCGTGATGAATTCCATGATGCGCGCACCCTGGCGCACGCCACGCACATTGATGATGGTAAACAGCGCCACCACGCCCACGATCAACCATGCGGTCAGTGTGTTCGACTGGCTGGCGAGCAGCGTGCTTACGGTCCTGGCGAACAGCACCACTACCGCGGCGCCGCCGAACAGACCGACCAGGAACAGCAGTACCCCGGCCGTGAATCCGATCAGCGGACCGAGCGCAGCTTCAACGTAGGCGTAGACGCCGCCGGTGACCGAGATGCGGCTGCCGGCCTCGGCCAGGCACAGCAGCGTCAGGCCCATGCTCAGCATGCACACCAGGTAGGACAACGGCGCGGCTGCCCCGAGACGCGCCACCGCGATCGCCGGCAGCGCGAAGATGCCGCTGCCGACGGTGTAATTGAAGATCGTGGTGGCGAGCTGCCGCACGCCGAGCACGCGTAGCAGTTGCGTGTCGGTGAACTCCCGGTCGAGGATCTTCATATTCAGAGCCTAACAGAGGCATCACGAGCGACGCGGTAGCGGTTCATGTCGATGGGCTATGCTGCCCGTCCCGAATGAGGTGAGCATGCCCCAGCCCGAAGTGACGCTCGAGTCCATTCGCGCCGCCCAGGATCGCATCGCCGGCCGCGTGCTGTGTACCCCGGTGATCGAGAACTCGCTCATCAACGCCGCCTGCGGTGCGCAGCTGCATTTCAAGTGCGAGAACCTGCAGGAGATTGGCGCCTTCAAGGCGCGCGGCGCGAGCAACGCCATCTTCGCGCGCTCCGATGCCGATCTGCGCGCCGGCGTGGTCACGCACTCCTCGGGCAATCACGGTGCCGCGGTGGCGCGTGCCGCGCAGTTGCGGGGGGTGCCGGCGCGCGTGGTCATGCCGCACAATTCCTCGGCCGCCAAGCTGGCCGCGGTTCGCGCCTACGGCGGCGAGGTAACCTTGTGTGAGCCGACCGTGGCGGCACGTGAGGCCGCGGCGGCGAAAATCGTGGCTGCAACCGGCGCGGTTTTCATCCACCCGTACGACGATCCGGATGTCATCTCGGGACAGGGTACGATTGCGATCGAGCTGCTCGAGCAGGTGCCGCAGCTGCAGTGGCTGCTATGCCCGATCGGCGGCGGTGGTCTCACCAGCGGCGTGGCCGTGGCGGCCAAGGCGTTGCGCGCGGATATCAGGATCGTCGCGGTCGAGCCGGCCGGTGCCGATGATGCTTACCGCTCATTCCAGTCCGGACGACTCGCTCCACCGGGGCCGACCGCCACGATCGCCGACGGTCTGCGTGGCGCGCTCAGTGCGCGCACGTTCGCATTGATCCGGGCCCATGTCGATGCGATCGTCACCGTCGATGAGGCCGCGATCGTACGGGCCATGCGCGAGCTCTGGCGGCATCTGCGCATCATCGTCGAGCCGTCCTCCGCCGTGGCCTTCGCGGCGGTGCTCGAGCACAAGGTCGAGGTGCAGGGTGCACACGTCGGCATCGTGCTGACGGGCGGCAACGTCGACATCGACGCGCTGCCCTGGTAGGGAGCGGCGTCTTGTATGCTCGACGCCGCAGATGCGAGTCCGTAAAACTTGAGAAACGCTGACAATTGTTGGTTAAGAGAAACAAACCCAACAGACTGGCCACGCTGAACCTGGTCTACGCCCTCAATCAGTAGATGTGAATGAGCGCCTGCTCGCCGCTGCGCACGCTGGCGCGAAACATCGCCGGCGTGTTGTAGCGGATCACGATGGTGCCTTGGGACTCGACCGCGATCAGTCCGCCCGAGGCGCCCAGATGCGGCAGGCGCTGCTCGATCGAGGCCACGACCGCCGCTTCGAGCGATGCACCGCCGTAGCGCATGCGTGCCGCGATATCGTAGGCCTGTACCGTGCGCAGGAACCATTCGCCGTGGCCGGTGGTGGAGACCGCGCAGCTGCGATTGTCGGCGTAGGTGCCGGCGCCGATGACTGGTGAATCGCCGACCCGGCCCGGGCGCTTGCCGTTCATGCCGCCGGTCGAGGTGGCGGCAGCCAGCCGGCCGGAACGATCGCGCGCCACCGCGCCGACGGTGCCGAACGGTGGCTGCTCGAGCGCCGCCGGCATGGCCGCCTGCGCCTTGATTGCCTCGAGCTGTCGGCGGCGATCGGGCGTGATGAAATATTCGTTCGGCACGCGCGCCAGCTGAGTCTGCTCGGCGAAGCGCTCCGCGCCCTCGCCGACCAGGAACACATGCGGGGTATCCTCGAGGACTCGGCGCGCGAGCTGCACCGGGTTCCTGACGGTTCGGACCACGGCCACCGCGCCCGCGCGCAGCTGCTCGCCGTCCATGATCGCGGCATCGAGCTCGGCCGTGCCGGCGCTGGTCAACACCGCACCATGCGCGGCATTGAACAGTGCGTTGTCTTCCAGAGAGGTGACCGCCGCTTCGACCGCATCGAGCGCACAGCCATCGCGCTCGAGCACCGCCTGGCCGGCGCCAAGCGCATTGGCCAGGCCGGCGTGGAACGCCTGTTCGCGTTCGCTGCGCAACGGCCGCGGCGGCAGCGCGCCCGCGCCGCCGTGAATCGCCAGTGCATACATGCGGCTAGCCTATCGGTTAGCCTTGCGCTCCACCATGGAAACGATTGAACCCGGCTGGCACTTCGCCAGCGACAACACCGCCGGAATTTGTCCCGAAGCCTGGGCGGCACTCGCTGCCGCCAACCACGGCTATGCGCCCAGCTACGGCGATGACCCATGGACCGCACGCGCGGCCGATCTGATCCGTGCGCTGTTCGAGCGGCCGCAGGCGCAGGTGTTCTTCGTCTTCAACGGCACCGCCGCCAATTCGTTGAGTCTGGCCGCGCTCTGCCGCAGCTACCACGGCGTGGTCTGCCACGAGCAATCGCATGTGCAGACCGATGAATGCGCTGCGCCGGAGTTCTTCAGCGGCGGCAGCAAGTTGCTGAGCGTGCCGGGCGCCAACGCCAGAGTCACGGTCGATGCGGTGCTGCGCTCGCTCGAGCGTGGCCACGATCTGCACTCGCCCAAGCCGCACGCGATCTCGATCAGCCAGACCACCGAATGGGGTGGTGTCTACCAGCGCGCGGAGATCGAGCGCCTGAGCGCCTGCGCGCGCGCTCACGGCATAGCGCTGCACATGGATGGCGCGCGCTTTGCCAATGCGCTCGCCGCCGTCAGTGACGCCGGCGCCAGTGCCGCGGACATCAGCTGGCGCGCGGGCGTCGATGTGCTGAGCCTCGGGGGCACCAAGTGCGGATTGAACACCACCGAGGCCGTGGTGTTCTTCGAGCCGCAGCTCGCGCAGCAGTTCGACTACCGCTGCAAGCAGGGCGCGCAGCTGGCATCGAAGATGCGCTTTCAGACTAGTCAGTGGGTGGGTGTCCTCGAGAGCGGCGCCTGGCTGCGGCATGCGCGACACGCCAACGCCGCGGCCAGGGAACTCGCCGAGGCGCTGCGACGGGTCACGGGACTCGAGCCGCTGCGTGCGGTCGAGGCCAATGCGGTGTTCATCGAGCTCGAGCCCGCAACCGCCGATGCGATGGCAGCCATGGGCTGGCATTTCCACCGCATGGGCGAAGCGGGTTACCGGCTCATGTGTTCCTGGGCGACGCAGTCACGGGAGATCGAGCGATTCGCCGCCGACCTGGCGGCATCACAGCGGCAGTGACGGATCGACCGCTGCCTTGAAGGCCAGCAGTCCGCCCTCGAGCTGTAGCGGCTCGACGCCGACACGGCGCGCCAGCGCGCACGCCTTGAGGCTGCGCGCGCCGCTGCGGCACATGAACACCAGGGTCTGCGCGTGCGGCAGCTGGGGCAAACCTCGTTCGATCTCGCCGAGCGGAACGTTGATGGCCTGCGGCAGGTGTCCGAAGGCAAACTCATCGGCTTCGCGCACATCGATCAGTGCGATCGGCCGCTGCGAAGCCGGTAGCTCTGCCGCCCGCAGCAGCCGTGCCAGTTCGGTGGGGGTGATCGCCGCGACGCGCTGCAGCTCTTGCAGCGTGCAGAAACCCGCCGGATCGGCCGGCGCGGTGATGCTCGGATGCTGGCCGCAGACCGCGCAATCAGCGCGGCGCGCGAAGCGGAATTCCTGGAAGCGCATCTCGAGCGCATCGTAAGTCAGCAGGCGGCCGATCAGCGGCACGCCGGCGCCCACCACCAGCTTGATGACCTCGGTGGCTGCGATGGTACCGAGCACGCCCGGCAGCACGCCGAGCACGCCGACCTCGGCGCAATTGGGCACCAGGCCATCGGCCGGAAGAGGAAACAGACAGCGGTAACAGGGACCCTGGTCCGGGACATAGGTCATGACCTGGCCTTCGAAGCGATGAATGGCCGCCGACACCAGCGGCTTGCCGTACAGCACGCAGGCATCGTTGACGAGATAGCGTGTGCCGAGACGGTCGCTGCCATCGAGGATCAGATCGTAGTCGGCGAACAGTGCGCGCACGTTGGCGGCACAGAGCTCGATCTGGTGCGCCACCACGCGCGTGGCAGGATTGAGCGCCTCGAGTCGCGCGCGCGCCACGTGGGTCTTAGGTTCGCCGATGCTCGCGTTGTCGAACAGGATCTGGCGCTGCAGATTCGATTCATCGACGCGGTCGTAATCCACCAGTCCGAGGGTGCCGACGCCGGCGGCGGCCAGATAGAGCGCCGCCGGGCAACCCAGTCCACCGGCGCCGATCAGCGCTACGCGGGCGGCCTTGAGGCGTGCCTGGCCGCTCTCGCCGATTTCGGCGAGCTTCAGGTGGCGGCTGTAGCGCCGCAGCTCTGCGTCGGAGAGCGGCTCGTGCATGGGGGCCGCGAACATTGCGCCGCCGCCCGGGCGCTGTCAACGTTAGCCCATGGCCACTGCAACATCGCTCGCGCAGCGCCTGGGCTCGCTGCTGCCGCCGCTGGCGCTGGCGCTGCTGGTGCTGCTGGGCTGCAATCGCGGCCTGTGGACGCCCGATGAGCCGCGCGAGGCCGAGATCAGCCGCGAGATGGCGTTGACACCGGGGGTCATCCCGACGCTCAACGGCGAGCGCTTCATCGAGAAGCCGCCGCTGTATTACTGGACTGTCGCCGCACTGTTCCGTCTGACCGGCGGCGCCTCGGTGTTGGCGGCGCGCGCGGTCAGCGTGGCCGCGGCCGCCGCCACGCTCGCAATCCTGGTGATCTGGGGCAGCGCCGCGCGCGCCCGCGCCGCAGGCTGGCTGGCGGCCCTGATGTTGGCGAGCTGCGTGCAGTTCCTGGTGTCGGCGCACTGGGTGCTGATCGATCCGCTGCTGATGCTGACCACGACACTGGCCGCCTGGGCCGCATGGCAGTTGCTGGCGAGGCGCGACAGCGGCTCGATGCGGCTGCTGTTCTACGGCTCGCTGATCCTGGCACTCTGGATCAAGGGGCTGATCGGCGTGGTACTGATCGGCGCGGGCCTCACGGCCTACATCGCCATCGATCGGCCGAGCCACTGGCGGCGGCTGCGGCCGATCGCCTGCATCAGCGTGCTGCTGTTGGCAGTGCTGCTGCTGGCGCTGTCGATCTGGAAGCAGGGCGGCAACGCGGCGTTGTGGGAGTGGGCCTATGTGAATCACGTGCAGCGCCTGCTCAATCCGTCCGGCGCCTCGGGCCATCGGCAACCGTTGCTCTATTACAGCTGGACGCTGCCGATCGCGATGCTGCCCTGGCTGCTGCCGTTGATCGGAGCACTGCGGCCGGCGCGCTGGCGGCGCGTGGAGCTACCCGATCCGGCCCGCTATGGCGCACTCATGAGCGGCGCCATGCTGCTGCTGCTGTCGGCTTCGGGCACCAAGCGCGAGACTTACCTGCTGCCATTGCTGCCGCTGATCTTTCTGTGGCTCGGTATCCGCACCCATGAGTGGTGGCAGCACTGGCAGATTCGTCGCGACACCGGGCTGGGTGCGGCCTGGTGGCTGCAGGCGCTGCTGCTGGCCGTGTATGCGCTGGCCGCGCCGGTGGCGGCCTGGATCTGGCTCAAGGCAGCCAACGCCTGGGTGCTGGCGACGCTGCTGATTGCGGTCGTATGCAGCACGGCGCTGCTCTACTTCAGCCTCACCGGGCAGCGCTTGCGGGCCGGCCCCGCGGCCATGGCCTGTGCAATCGCCGGCAGCGCACTGGCGCTGGTGCTCGCGCCGGTGCTGCTCAACGGCGTCAAGGACATGGGGCCGTTCGTGCGCTCGATCGGCGCGGCGCTGCCGCCGGGCCAGCCGGTGTACGCCATGGGCGTTGATGAAACGCTGCGCGCCGAGATCCCCTTCTACACCGGCCGTGCCGTGGTTTCCGTGACGCCCCAGCAGCGGCCTGCATGGATCGTCGTGCAGGACAATCACGACGGTCGTGCCGTCAACCTGACGCCGGAGTACCAGCTCACGCGTGAACGCTCGTTCGGCGCGCACCGCACACTGCAGCTCTGGCGCCTGCAATCAGCCGGCGAGACACCGTGACCGATCCTGGGCCGCGCCGTCGGCCGCTGTTCTGGCTGATCCTGGCATTGCTGTGGTTCGCGCCGCTCAATTCACCGCACCTGTTCGAGCCCGATGAAGGCCGCTACGCCGAGATCCCGCGCGAGATGCTGGTGAGCGGCGACTGGGTCACGCCGCGCCTCAATGCCATCAAGTACTTCGAGAAACCGGTGCTGCAATACTGGGGCACGGCGGTCGCGTTCGAGCTGTTCGGCCCGCACGCCTGGACCGCGCGTCTGTGGCCGGCGCTGTGCGGCTTTCTCGGGCTGCTGCTGACGCTCGCTCTGGCGCGCGCGCTCTATGACGAACGCACCGCCATGCTGGCGGTACTGATCCAGTCGAGCGCGCTGCTCTATCTGGGGCTGGCGCGCATCGCCACCGTCGACATGTCGCTGTCATTCGGCCTGCAGCTGTGCCTGAGCGCATTGGCGCTGCTGGCACAGCAGCGCGATGCTGCGCGCGGCACATCGGCCGTGACGCGGCCGACGGCGGACCGTCCGTGGTTGTCGCTGCGGCAGTTGTCGCTGCGGCAGTTGTCCCCGTGGCAGTTGTCGGTGCTGCTCGGTATCGGCATGGCGGTGGCGGTGCTGTCGAAGGGCCTGGTGGGAATCCTGATTCCGACGGCGGTCGCCGGTCTCTATATGTTGTGGCGGTGGGCTTGGCGGTTGCCGCTGCGCGCCCAGCCGTGGTGGAGCCTGCTGGTGCTGATCGTGCTGGCCGCACCGTGGTTTCTGCTGGTGTCGGCCCGCAATCCGGAGTTCGCGCATTTCTTTTTCATCGTGCAGCACTTCCAGCGCTACCTGAGCTCAGCGGGTTTCGATCGCTACCAGCCGGCGTGGTTTTTCATTGCGGTGCTGCTGCTGGGGTTTCTGCCGTGGACCACGCTGCTGCCCGGCGCGCTGTTGCAGGGCTGGCGCGATGCACGCGCCGGCGCGCACGGCGCTGCGCTGCTGCTGGTCTGGACGCTATTCGTGTTCGTATTCTTCAGCGTCTCGCAGTCGAAGCTGATTCCCTACATCCTGCCGCTGCTGCCGTCGCTGGCGCTGCTGGCGGCGCGGCGCGCCTCGGTGCTCAGTGCGAGCGACTTTGCGCGCCACTTCGCGCTGCTGGCGCTCGCCGCGGGCGCGGTCGGTGCGCTGTTGCTGCTGCTGTGGCGGCTGCCAGCGGCCGCCGGGCTGGTCGAGAGCGCCTCGAACTTCAGCATCGCGGCGCTGGTTGCGGGTTTTCTGGCGCTGGCGCTGCTGGGCGCCCTGGGCGCCTGGTTTGCCCGGCGCCTGCAACCGATCGACGCGGCCACGGCAGGCGCGCTTGGCGCCTGGCTGCTGGTGCTGTGCCTGCTGCAGGCCGCCGATCGGTTGCCTCGCATGCACACGTTGGTCGAGCTCGAGCAGCGTGCGCAGCCGTGGCTGGGGAACTCGACGCGCTTCTACTGTGTCAACGACTACCTGCAGCCGCTGCCGTTCTACTGGCGTCGCCCCTGCACGCTGGTCGGCTATCGGGGGGAGCTGGATTTTGGTCTCAATCAGGAACCCTGGCGCTGGATCCCCGATCTGCAGCAGTTTGCGCGCGCCTGGGCGGCTGAGGCCGATGCGCTCGCGATCCTGCGGCCCGAAGACTACCGGCGGCTGGCGGCACTGGGTCTGCCGATGCACGTGATATACACTCCACAGTCTTTGATCGCGGTGGTCAGCCGATGAGAAGCGCGGATCTGGCGCTGATTCTCACAGGCGTATTGCTCAATGCGGTGGCCCAGCTGCTGCTGAAGGCCGGCTCGCGCGTGATCGCCGGCGTCGATGTCAACCTGGGCAACGCCTGGATGCTGCTCGAGCGCGTCGCCGTCAATCCGCCGATCATCGGCGGCCTGGCCTGCTACGCGATCAGCGTCGTGGTCTGGATCCTGGCGCTGTCGCGCGTCGATGTCAGCGTCGCCTACCCAATGCTCTCGATCGGTTATGTGGTCAACGCGGTTGCGGCCTGGATGCTGTTCGGCGAGCAGCTGAACGCCGCGCGCATGGCCGGCATCGGCGTGATCATCGTCGGTGTCTGGCTGGTGGCGCGCAATTGACGCGCAAGGATCAAGCGTGAGCCAGGATTTCCTGCCATTCACTCGCCCTGCGATCGACGAGGCTACCATCAGCGCCGTCGGCGAAGTGCTGCGCTCGGGCTGGATCACCAGCGGACCGCAGGTGCACGAATTCGAAGCGCAGTTGTCGGCCTATTGTGGCGGCCGCCCGGTGCGCGTGATGGCCTCGGCCACCGGCGCCATGGAGATTGCGTTGGCACTGGCTGAGATCGGCCCGGGCGATGAGGTCATCACCTCGCCGCTGTCGTGGGTATCGACCGCCAACGTGATCGTGCGTGCCGGCGCGCGCCCGGTGTTCGTCGATATCGATCCACGCACGCGCAACATCGATCCGTCGTTGATCGAAGCGGCGATATCACCGCGCACGCGCATGCTGCTGCCGGTCGATCTCGCCGGCTTGCCGGTCGATCGCGAACAGCTGTACGCGATCGCGCGCCAGCACCAGCTGCGGGTTCTCGAGGATGCGGCGCAATCGTTCGGCTCGAACTGGAACGGCGAGCGCATCGGTGTCGGCGGCGACCTGGTCTCGATCAGCTTTCACGCCAACAAGAATGTCACCAGCGCAGAAGGCGGCTGCCTGGTATTGAACGATGCGCAGGAAGCGCGCCGCTGCGAGCTCTGGCGCCTGCAGGGCGTCGAGCGGTTTGCCGACGGCGGTTACGATGCCACGCTGGCCGGCGGCAAACACAACCTGACCGACATTGCCGCCTGCATCGGCATCGGTCAGCTCAAACGGCTGGATGAGTTCAACGCGCGGCGTGCCGTGCTGGCGCGCCGCTACTTCGAGCGCTTCGACCGCTCGCTGGGCTGCGAGCTGCCACTCGAGGACTTCGAGCGCGGCAACTGGCACATGTTCCAGATCGTGCTGCCGCCGCAGCAGTCGCGCGAGGATTTCATTCGCGCCATGCATGCCGCCGGTATCGGTGTCGGTGTGCACTATCCGGCCATCCATCTGCTGGCGCTGTACCGCGCCATGGGCTTCAATCCCGGCGATTGCCCGCATGCCGAGCGGGTCGGACGCGGCATCGCGACGCTGCCGCTGTTTCCGGCCATGCGCGAACAGGATGTGGACCGCGTGTGCGCGCAGGTCGCGCGGATTCTGAAGCAGCCATGACGCAGGCGCTGGTGCGGGTGGTGCCGGAATTGACGGTGGTAATTCCGGTATACAACGAGGAACAGGTGCTGCCACGGCTGTTCGAGCGGCTCTATCCGGCGCTCGACGCACTGGGTCGCCGCTACGAGATCGTGTTCGTCAACGACGGCAGCCGTGATCGCTCGGTGGCGCTGCTGCGCGAGAGCTTCGAGCGGCGACCCGACGTCACGCGCGTGGTGCTGTTCGCCGCCAACTTCGGCCAGCACCGCGCCATCCTGGCCGGCTTCGCCAACAGTCGCGGCCGCTACGTGATCACGCTCGACGCCGACCTGCAGAATCCGCCGGAGGAGATACCACGCCTGCTGGCCGAGCTCGATGCCGGGAACGATTACGTCGGCACCGTCCGCATGCAACGCAAGGATGTCGCCTGGCGGCGCTATGCTTCGCGTCTCATCAACGAGATTCGCGAGCGAACCACGCGGGTGCGCATCACCGACCACGGCTGCATGTTCCGTGGCTATGCACGCAGCGTGGTCGACGCCGTCAACCAATGCTCCGAGTACAACACCTTCGTGCCGGCACTGGCCTATACTTTCGCCATGCGGCCGGTGGAGATCCCGATCGCGCATGAAGATCGCGGTGCCGGTGAGTCGAAGTATTCGCTGTTCCAGCTGATGCGGCTGAATTTCGACCTGATGACCGGTTTCTCGACCGCGCCGATGCAGATGTTTTCGGTGGTCGGCATCGGCATTGCCATCCTGTCGGTGCTGTTCGTGGGGTTCCTGGCGGTACGCCGCCTGATCGTCGGTCCCGAGGCCGAAGGCGTGTTCACGCTGTTTGCGATCGCCTTCTTCCTGATTGGCGTGGCGCTGTTCGGGGTCGGTCTGGTGGGCGAATACGTGAGCCGCATCTACGATGAGGTGCGGCATCGGCCGCGCTATATCGTCGGCTCGGTGCTCGAGCGCCCCGAGGACGAGGCTTGAACGGCGCGCTGCGCGCACCGCGCGCCGTGGTGTTCGCCTACCACGATGTCGGGGTGCGCTGCCTGCGCACGCTGCTATCGCAGGGTGTGGCGGTGCCGCTGGTGCTGACCCACGAGGATGCCGCCGGCGAGAGCATCTGGTTCGAAAGCGTGGCGCAGCACGCGCGCTGGCACGACATCGAGGTGCGCACGCCGGAAAATCCGAACTCGCCTGAGGTCCTCGAGCAGGTGCGCGCAGCGCGTCCGGATTTTCTGTTCTCGTTCTATTACCGCTTGATGCTGGGCGCGGAACTGCTGGGCCTGGCGGCGCGCGGCGCCTATAACCTGCACGGCTCGCTGCTGCCTGCCTATCGCGGGCGCGTGCCAGTGAACTGGGCAGTGCTGCACGGCGAACGCCAGACCGGCGCAACGCTGCACGTCATGACGGTCAAGCCCGACGCCGGCGACATCGTCGAACAGCAGGCCGTGCCGATCCTGCCGGATGACACCGCGTTCGAGGTGTTTCGCAAGGTTACGGTGGCGGCCGAACTGGCGCTAGCGCGCGCCTTGCCGGGCCTGATCGCCGGGACCGCCGTGCACCGGCCGCAGGATCTGGCGGCCGGCAGCTACTTCGGCCGGCGCAGCGCGCGCGACGGCGCCATCGATTGGCGAGCCGGCGCGCAGGCGGCGCATAATCTGATCCGCGCAGTCGCGCCGCCGTATCCGGGCGCTTTCACGGCGGCGGACGGCGTGTCGCTGCGCATCCTCCGCTCCCTGCCGGTGGCGGTGCCCGCCGCGCTGGCGGCCGCGGCGCCCGGCGCACCGCTGTTGTGCTGGCATCAGGGCGCGCTGTACGCGCTGTGTCATGACGGCGCGTTGAAGATCCTGCAATTCGAGTTCGGCTCGGAGCTGCGCAGTGCCGAGGCCTTTCACCGGCGCTTCGGCGAGCGTGCGCTCGGGCTCAAGCCGGTCATGGAGTGAGACGCAATGAAAAATATCCTGATACTGGGTGTCAACGGCTTCA